>Ga0194116_10001342_pt1 | contig 35406 bp, 31 predicted proteins | sample TA2MahsurfametaG_4_FD_148617 | JGI IMG/M metagenome (GOLD analysis project Ga0194116, IMG submission 148617) | Freshwater microbial communities from Lake Tanganyika, Tanzania - TA2015008 Mahale S9 surface | ecosystem: Environmental > Aquatic > Freshwater > Lake | place: Tanzania: Lake... | reverse complement strand
GCCCTGGACCGGTGTGCCGGCGCTGGCGCGGCCGACCTCGCCGGGCATCAGGTGCAGGCATCCATCCTCGGCCACGCGCTTGAGAGTCTTGCTCGCGCCACTGCACAGTTCATCGATGATGAAAGGAGCCGATGAAGAGGCGGTCCCGGCGGGGCGCTCCAGCCTTGCCCGGCGGCTGGCTCGGCCTCGGTCATCGACCACCACCGGGGCATCGAATCGCCAGGCCGCGTCAAAGCGAAGCCGCTCCAGATCCGCGAAGCCCCGAAGCGTGAGGCAGTCGATCATCTTCCCCCGTGCAGCCGGATGCAGCACATCGACGCGGAAGGCGTTCGCAGCGCGCATCCCCCAGACATGCATGCCTCCGCTGAAGAGCTCCTTGCGCCGATCCACAGCGAATCGGCCATCGGCGTTGGTGGCCATGTTCGCGCTCAGCAGGCCGAAGGCACGCTTGCCCCCCGACCAGGCGATCCCAAGCGACTGCACGCGAAACAGTGCAGCCATCATGGCCTCGGTCTTGGCGGCCGGGACACCCTTCTTGGCTGCTGCCTGGGCCGCAATCTTGGCTGCAAGTTCGCCGGGGAGGTGGCGCACGGCATCAAAGGGGTCACCGGCGTGGGCGAGGTGCGAGAGCTTCCACGCCAACTTGAGGTCGATGCCGAGCGCGCCCTCGATGTCGACAGGGCGGAACCCCGTCAGGCCCGGGACGGCCGCGAGCACATCCTGCGTCGAAGCCTTGAGATCGAGCAAGGCGACGCGGACATCCGACGCACCAACAGAGGCCGGAGTGACGCGGGACGAGCCCATGGAAAGAGTCTATCGGTGTCCATGCAACCGGGCAGCACCATCAGGGGCAAGGCCCCCATGCAGACAGCATGACACCGAGATCCTGCCCGTTGGATGTGCCGTCACCATCGATGTCGCCACCGCTTGTCCCCCAATTGGCAATCAGGATGCCGAGATCACCGCCACCGATCAGTCCATCGAGGTCGAGATCCGCCGGGCATGCACTCGATGCGCAGGGATCGGGGATGCCGAACCCGGGATCGGGCAGCGTACCTGAGGCGATGTCGCAATCATCAGGGATGTTGTTGCTGTTGCAATCGGGCGTGGCCATGCGGAATGCCGTGGTTGGGACGATGCTGAACGCAGAACCACCCGAGGACGGGGGCGACCAGTCGAGGAAGCACTGCTGCCCGCCGTTGCCCTCGTGGAGTTCAAGCTTGAAGTCGTAGGTCGTGTTGCCCTGCAGCGTGATCGAGCCAGTTCGGACTCCTGCATTGCCGAGCCATCCATCGATGACGGTGGCCCCATCGATGGTCAATCGCGCTCCGTCATCGGAGTCGGTCCGGAAGGTCCACAGCCCGGACTCTGGACCGGTGGTGATGGAGCCGGTCCAGATCACGATGATGTTGTCGGTGGGTATCCCCTGGGGCAGCCACGCCCCATCCGCGAAGGCCACACGCGCATCCCGGCGGACCGCCAGCCTCTGGCCCGGTCGGTACGGATCTGCAGGGTTGCTTGAACCAAGACGCGCGAAGTAGCGCCCGAACAGTCCAGTCGATGTCGACTCGCAGGAGTCAGGGATGCCGTTGGCGTTGCAGTCTGTGGCGCCTGACGCCACTTCACAGGAGTCGAGCAGGTTGTCTGCATCGCAATCGGTCGCCAGGCCGTTGGCCAACTCGAATCCATCGGGAGTGCCGTCGGCGTTGCAGTCGCCAGACTGGCAGACATCGGCGACGCCGTCGCCGTTACCGTCGTAGGAGGGGCGATACATCGTTCCCGGCAGCGGGAACCAATCTGCCGTTCCGCTTTGGCGCCAACGGAGTCGCATGCGCTGGTCACCACCGAACTCACGAAGCGTCAGCGACATCAGCCGCCGACCGGCCTCGAGATAGAAGGGCCCGCGTTCCTCCGTTCCGGTGTTGGAACTGAAGAGGAGCACCCCGTCGATGAACAGGCTTCCGAGGTCATCCGACTGCATCTGGAAGTCGTAGTAACCGCTCGTCTCCACGACCAGGGCCCCACCCCAGCGCACGGAGAAGTTATCTGTGGGCACATTCGAAGGAATCCACGCATTGTTGTTCCCATCGGTCACGTTGAAGTCGATACCCAGTGGTCCACTGCCGTCCAAGCGCTTCGCAATGACCGGTCCGGTGAAGTTGTTGGTGCCGAAGTAGTACCCAACAAGACCCAATGCCGAGGCCTCACAGGTGTCGGGGACGCCATTCTGGTCGCAATCGTTTGCGGTCGTCTCGCAGGTGTCGAGGATCGCGTTGGAGTTGCAGTCAAGCGAGGGATCTTGAGCGATGTCGATGGCATCGGGCAGGAAGTTGCTGTTGCAGTCGCCTGAATCGCACAGATCGAGGACGTTGTTGGCATTCGCATCCACCCCAGCCTTGAAATTCGTGTTCGCGATCACGCTCCAGGTGGTCGCCGTGGAGATCTTGCGCTCGACCTTGATCTTGGCTTCGCCGTAGTCCTCACGAAACTCGATGCGGAAGTGATGGATCCCCGCCGTCACAGTGATGGGCGTTTGGGGCACGATCTGGTTGCCGACCACGCCGTTGGAACTGCCCAGGAGAACGCCATCGAGATAGAGGCGGTACGCGTCGTCAGCGCTGATGCGGAACTGGAAAGCCGCAGTCTGGTTGAACTGCAGGCCCCCCATCCAGCGCACGCTGAATTCGTCGCTCGGCACCCCGGCTGGAAGCGACCAGTTGGAGAGCTCGAAACTGCCCGCACCGCCCAGGTCGACACGCACAGCCGCCGGAGGACCGCTCCATGTCCTGTTGGCGAAGTACTGCGCGGTCAATCCCTGCACATTGACCTGCTGCGAGTCAGGCAATCCATCGAGGTTGCAGTCCTGTGCCAGCACGGGTGCGCCGAAGAGAAGCGCAAGGGAGAGGATCGATATGGTGGTGCGGTTCATGGCGTGACCCTGGAGATCCATGGGAACTGAATGGTGGAGTGTGGAGCCACGGCTGTCCTTTGCAAGCAGAATTTTCCGGAAAACGACTAGGAGATGCGGAAGGTCATCGGCACCTCCATCACTTTGGAGTGATGAAAGCCGTGTTCCCAGGCACCGTCCTCGCCCCATGCATCGCCATGATCGCCGCACACCATGATGTTGGCGTTGGCGAAGGCCGCAAGCATCGGTCCGAGCGCCCGATCGATGAACTGCAGGCACTCACCCTGCCGTCGTGCGCTCTCGGTGCGATCGTTCCCCTCCGCGAAGGCGCGGCAAGTCACGGTCCCACGATCCCACGCCGCCCCCTCGTGCCAGTAGGGAACATGAGTCTCACCCACATTCACAAAGCAGAAGACCGGCTGGCGGGCTCCCCCGACCTTGTCAGCGAGGAACCCGAGTTGCCGCCTGAGCGACCAGCAGTTGCGCGCATACATGTAATGCTGGAAGTCGCGCACCAACCCAGCTCCCGCCAAGGAGCCATCATCGAACCACTTGACGGCACCCGTACCAGCCGTGATGTACCCAATGCGATTGAACCCATCCACGATGGACCGGCCCCGGAGCAGGAATCGATCGCGGCTGGTTGAAGGGGTTCCCCCGCCGTGGAGCCTGACCAGCTTGCCGAACTTCGGGTTCACGATGGGCTCGCTGCGCAACCCATCGCCGGGGGTGAAGCCCACGAACATGGCGGCATGCGAGCCGAAGGTGAAGTGGGATGGCGCCATCACACGGTGTGCCGTGCCCACTGCATCGATGTTTGGCGTGGGAGTGCTCTCGAAGGTGTCCCACCGACACGAGTCAAGCGTGATCAGGAGCAGCGACTCCCGATGCTGGCTGCCAGGCTCCCACGGACCGGGGCAGCGACGGCTGCCGAAGCTGCGCCACGCCGTGCGTGCGGCGTAGGTGAAGTCCCGGAGGTGCCGGTGCAGGGGCGAAGGCATGCTCTCTCAGGAGGCTACAGGTTGCCGGAAGAGAAGACCAATCAATCGACGCATGAGCATGGCGTGGTCGAGCTCGCTGACCGCGATGGAACGCGATTGCGCCCCGCATGCCCGGCGGAAGCCCGGATCCGACAGCCGCAACATGGCTTGGGCGAGCCCGGCGGGATCCCGCTCCGGAACGATCACGCCGTTGATGCCATCGCGCACGATCTCGGGAATGCCGCTGTGGTCGGTGCCGATAATCGGTATGCCGCTGGCCATTGCCTCCATCACCACCACAGGCATGCCCTCGATGTCTCCATCCTCGGCGGTCTCGCTCGGTGCGATCAAGGCATCGGTTGCCGCAAGGTGCGCAAGGACATCCTGCCGCCCGAGCCAGCCCGCGAAGCGCACGCTGCGCTCGAGCCCGAGCGATGTCGTGAGTGCCCGGAGTTCATCGGACATGGGCCCGTCACCAATGAGCGTCAGCTCGGGTGCGGCCTCGCCTGCGCGAGCGAGTGCATGCAAGAGCGTCGTGAAGCCCTTCTTGGGAACGAAGCGTCCGATCGCGGTCGCGCGCCACGGACCGGGTCGAGGCGCCGGCCGCTCGGCAGGCGCGAAGCGATCGGTCCTGACACCGAGCCGATGGACGATCACCTTGCTCGTCGGTGCTCCGGCCTGTCTGAGCTTCTGGGCAAGGAACTCGGAGTTGGGCAAGACAAGGTCCGCATCCTCGAAGAGTTCACGGTAGAGGCCGGGACCGGATTGCATGATCGCGCGAGTGGCGTCATAGCCGTAGAAGGCGCACGAGAGCGGCCCCGCGATGCACCCTGCCCTTCGCAGCTTGGCAGCCACGACACCGCTTGGCCCGAACTCCGCGTGGATCCTGTCGAACTGATGAGGCGCGCCTGCTGCCCCAAGCGCCGAGGCAGCCTCCAGCAGGATCCCTGAGGGGCCGCGCCAACCCTGCTTGGGTGTGACCAGCCGCCACGCTGGGCCGAGCGCGTACGACGCATGGGCCAAGAAGCGTGCTGGCATCCGGAACAGCCTGTGCCGCAGCGGTGCATCGATGCGGGCCCGACGCACTCGGTCGGAAAGACCGAGCCGCAACTCGTCCTCATCCCAGGCGGAGCCATCGCCATCGTGCAAGGCGAGCACCGTCACCTCGGCGCCCGCATCGAGCAATCCGGTGACATGATCCCTGATGAAGGTCTCGCTGCGCACCGGGAAACCACCGGTCACCACGAGGATGCGAGGTGCCTTCACGATCCGCTCCCGGGCTTGGGGAGCGATCGGCCGAGCGACCCTGGCTCGATGCGGGCGACCGCTCCGATGCCAAGCCAGAGTTGCACCCTCCGCAAACCGTAGCCAGAGGTGCGCAGGGCGTAGTACACGGTGAGGGCCGGGAGTGTCGACACCAGGCCCAGCATGGTCTTGCCCTTGTTGGCGGTTTCGTTCCACGACACCGCCGCACACCCCGCCGCGAGAGGGACCAGCGCCAATGCAGGGAGCCACCATCGCCACGCAGCATCGATCAGCGACGCCACCGCCAGCGTGACGGCGAGCGTGATGACCGCGAGAAGGAACGGTGCAAGATCGAGACGATCACGCAGACGGAACTTCCAGACGAGCTCTGCTGCGGCACGACCGCCGTGCCACGCCTGGCGGCAGAAACTGGACCAGCCATAGGCGTGTTCGTGATCCACCCGCGCCGCCGGCTCTGCCACCACGCTCCAACCCGCTTCACGGATCGCCAGGTAGAGCCCCTCCTCGTCACAACGACCCGAGAAGGTCGTGTCGGGTTGGACGCCTTGGCGTGTGGCATCGGAGAAGTCCTCCTCCCAACGATGCATGGCAAGCAGGGTCCTGCGGACCATCAGATTGCATGAGGTGAACCGCGAGACGGGTCCCCTGCGCGGCAGCCGGTGCGTTCCCGCGAACGCACGCTCCCAGATGGTGGATCGCATGGTGTCCTCGACGAGTCCGGATGCTGCGCCCACGGATGCGTCGACGAAGGGCGCGCGCAACCGCTCGATCCAGTGTGGATCCGCGATGCAATCCGAGTCGAGGAATGCCACGAGCGAGCCTGTGGCGGACTGGATCCCGACATTCCGGCTCGCGTTGGCACCAAGGTTTCGCTCATTGCGGATCACGATCAGGCTGGTGGCGCCGGCCGAAGACGCAAGCGCTTGGACAGCCTCCACCGTTCCATCCGTCGAGCCATCATCCACCACGATGACTTGCGTCGGTGGCAGGGTCTGGGCCAGAAGCGACTTGACGCACCGCAGGATCTGGTCACGGCGATTGCAGGTCGGTACCACGACGGATACGCCAGACGGTGCATGGGTCGTCGCATCAGTCGCGGTGGCAGCCGTGGGCATCGTCATGAGCGTACGGCCCCCCTGAATCCTTGGCGAGGCACGCACGGCTAGACTCGGCCCGGCATCATGCGATTCGCCGTCGCCGTCATCACCAGACGCAGGCCCGATGGGCTCGCACGGCTGCTTGCCTCCATCGACCGCCTCGAGACGATCGGCCCTCGAGGCGCCATCGATCTCAGCATCATCGTGATCGAGAACGATGACACGGCCTCGGCGATGCCGGCCTGCCGCTGGCCCTCTCGGCATGTCCTGGAGCCCCGTCAGGGCATTCCCGTGGCGCGCAACCGCGCGATCGACGAGGCTCGGGCGCTCGATCCCGCGGCAGACTGGGTCGCGTTCGTGGATGACGACGAGACCGTGGACCCGTCGTGGCTCATCGCACTCGCGCGCGCTGCAGCCGAATCACACGCCGACATCCTGACGGGCCCCGCGCGACCCGTGCTGCCCGAACCTGTCCCGCGATGGGCGCTGCAGACGCATGCCTACGACCAGCCGTCGCACCCTGACGGCAGCATCCTCCACGAGGCCTACACCAACAATGTGGCCCTGCGCGCATCGCTGCTTGGCAACAGCTCGTGTCGGTTCGACGAGCGCCTCCTGATGACCGGCGGCAGCGATACGCACCTCTTCCGCTCGCTGGCACGAAAGGGCCATCGGATCCAGTGGTGCGCCGAGGCGGTCACGATGGAGCACTATCCACACTCGCGCCTGACACGACGCTGGGCCGCGCGGCGTGCCTACCGGGTCGGTGCCACCAATGCGTGGATCATGCTCGATCTGCGCGAGAGGACACGATTGGGATGCCTCGCGCTTGCGGTGCGCTTCATGGCGCGTGGCCTCGTCCGGTGCACGACCAGCCTCGTGCACGGCATGGTGGATGCCGCCGCGATGCACCTCGTACTCGATGGTGCCAAGGCGCTGGGACTGGCGCTCGGTGCGACCGGCCTCGACCGCTTCGAGGAGTATGCAACCCACCATGGATCCTGAGACGCGCGCAATCGCCTGCTGCATCTCGACGCTGCACCGCGCCGAGGGGCTTGCGGCCACGCTGGCGAGCGTGGCTGCCCAGCGTGCATCCTTGCCCACCGCGACACGGCTGATCGCCATCGTCGTGAGCAATGATCCGGCGGATGTCCGGCCCGCAGGGATCGTGGCCCAGGTCCGTGCGCAGACTGGGCTTGAGGTGATCCTCGATGCTGAACCGCGACGGGGCGTGGCGTTCCCTCGCAACCGCGCCCTCGAGATCGCCCGGCGGACCGTCGGGGCCGGTGGGGCCATCGTCTTCATCGATGATGACGAGATCGCGACCGATGGCTGGCTCGCTGCCCTGCTTGCGGCGCGTGAGCGCTTCGGCCCGGGCATCGTCACTGGCCCGGTCGATCCTTCGTTCCAGCACCCGCCGCCGGATTGGGTCATCGAAGGCGGCTTCTTCGATGCGACCCTGCTCCCGACAGGCACGCGACGACCGTGGGCGTTCACCAACAATGTGCTCCTCGATGCATCGCTCATCGATGAGGCGGGCCCACGCTTCCAAACCGAGTTCGTCCGCGTCGGCGAGGACCGTCACTTCTTCCAGAGACTGGCACGGGCGGGCGTTCCCATCCGCTGGGTCGCCGAAGCCCGCGTCGTCGAATCCATCCCGCCCGACCGCGTGAGCGCAGCGTGGCTGGTGAGCAGGCAACGGAGCGCTGGCCGATGCGTGGCGCCGATCGAGCGCGATGTCCGGGGCGCCGCGTGGTCGATGATGAGCTGCACCGCCAAGGGCGTGGTGTGGATCGTGTTGGCCTCCATCCGGCAGATGCTGGCTCGACGGACCTCAGCCTCCGTCAGGGCGCGCATGCAGTACGCGTGGGGCCTTGGCCTGCTCGAGGGTGCGTGGCGACCGAGCCTTGCACGGTGCCCCGTGGCCGTGAAGGACTAGGAGTCCACGCGGCGGGTCCAGACGATGCGCAGGTGCGTGTGCTCCCAGCGCAGCCCCGCCGGATTGATGTCGACGCGCTCGATGGATCGCTGGACCAGCCATGGAGAGAGCGCCTCGGTCACATCCAGGGCCTCGCCTGTCTTGGAGGCAAGCCTGAGCCGCCCATCGTGTTCCCTGAAGTCCCACTGATGCAGGCCGCGGTAGCCGCCGTGGCGGCCTTCATGCTCGCCAACCTGCACAAGGACCGTGCCATCACCACGCACCACCAGGGCCATCTGGCGCAGCACCTCGAGCGGATCCGCAGCGTGGTCGACGGCATTGTTCGAGAACGCCATGTCGAAGGACGCGGTGCCGTATCGCCGGGACAAGTCCTCGCCAGCCACATCATCGATGGCGTGCACGGGTTCGATCCCATGATGCCTGAGCAGCGTCATGTACCGCTCGGCCAGCGGATCACAGCAGGTCAGATCGAGTCGTCCAGCCGGAACGACCCTGCCCACCACCGACAGCGGTCCGCATCCCACATCAAGCACGCGGTGGACCGGCTGACTTGAATCGAGGTGGCACCAGATCCACGGCTGCAGCGGTGCGTGGGCATTCATGCGGAAGGCGAACCCCGGACGGTCCTGCTTGGCAAGCCAGCCGTTCCAGAAGGATTCCTCGCTTTGGAGCGCTGCATCGCGCCCACTCGACCCAAGGCGTCGAATCCGATCGGCGAGCCACCGAAATGATCGCAGCACGGTCATGGCTGGATGGGCCACGGTGGTGCGGTGCCGTTCCAGTGGAGCAGGTTTCCCTCGGGCACCAGCTCGCGCAAGCGGCCAAGCGTCGAGTCGTCCCAGCCGATCGCCGCACCCATGGCGCGCGTGTTGCGGATGCAGAGATTCCAGGCTGTGGTACGCAGCATGCGGTGCTCGAGGCCGCACTGCTGGACGGCCCAGATCAGCGCTCCTTGGTCCCACCACGAGATGGCATCCGCGACTCGGCGATCGCGGCACGCGGCGCGAACCGCGTGGCAGTAGGCCTCGAGCAGGCCGCGATCCTCCGCGCGGGCGTGGTCCCATCCCGAGACCCCCGCGTTCAGTCGAGGCTCCAGCGGATCGAACGGGCGCTGGATCGGCAGGAGCCTGTAGAGCTCAGGCTTGTTCGGGGTCACCTTGGGCGCGAAATTCTCGGGAGTCAGGATCGGCCCATCCTCCAAATGGGCCACGAGACCGGCAAGGTCGCGCAGCACCACGATGTCTGCATCAATCCAGAGCGTGCGTGCAAAGGGGCTCGCCTGAATGAGAAACGGGCACGCCCAGATGGGCCACACGCGCTTGCCGGGCTTGGCAAGCGGCCCAGCCGATTCGAATGCAGAGCGGACGGATCGGAGATCGTCGTGATCGGGCATCGGGAGGATGCGCAGCGATGGATGGCGCTCGCACAGCCAGGCCGCCATGCGCTCGCCCAGACCGAGGTCAAAGCACGCCACCGGCAGGTCCAGGCTCTCGCGCACGGAACGGCAGAGCATGTCCACGCCTGGTGCGTACTTGGCATCGGCCAGCGTCACGATGCCGCACTCCCGCGCGCGTTCAGGCACGATCAACCTCGCTGAAGCGCCCACCCTCGAGTCGCAAGAGCCGATCGCATCGCTCGACGGTCGCTTCACGGTGCGCGACCACGAGCATGGTGACGGTGCCGTGGAGGGCGTGGATCGCACCGAGCAGCCCCTCCTCGGTCTCGGGGTCGAGCGCACTCGTCGCTTCATCAAGAATCAGCACGGTGGGATTGCCGTACAGCGCCCGAGCGATGCCGATGCGCTGACGCTGCCCACCGCTCAATCGCACGCCGCGCTCACCAACGACCGTCGATGCCCCCTGCGGCAGGGAGGACACGAACTCGTCCAGTTGCGCCAGGCGCAACGCCCTCGCTACGGCTGCCTGATCGATCTGGCCCTCGAGCACTCCAAAGGCGACATTCCTTGTGATCGAGTCATCCAGGAGGTAGATCGACTGCGGCACATAGCCCACCTGCGACTGCCACCACCGGTTGCATGCTGCAAGATCCATGCCTCCGATCGTGATCGTCCCGGTGGTCGGTTGCAGCAGGCCCAGCGCCAGATCCACCACGGTCGACTTGCCCGATCCACTCGCTCCGACGATGCCGACCGACTCGCCTCTGGCGATGCGCATCTCGAGGCCGTCAAGCACCGATGGACGGTCACCGCCGTAGCCAAATCCCACGCCGCGGAACTCGATGGCGGTCCAAGCTGCATCACCCACGGCGCCGGATCCGGATGCCTGCGGCTCTGCGAGTGCATCGACCACCGCTTGGACACCGGGTGCTCCAAGCACGATGGCGTGCACGCTCGTCATGAGTCGCGTACCCGACGGCACGAGCCGGAACACCGCCAGAGCGAAGAGGCCCGCCACGCCGAGCACCGACGAAGCCTCACGGCCTTGAAGCAACATGATCGTCACCAGCGTGGTCAAGCCCAGGACGGCCAGCACCTCCAACCAGCTTCGCGGCACATCCCTCAGCGACTGCACACGCGATCCAAGTGCGCCGCTGCGGGCCGAGGCAGCATCGGCAAGCGCCGTGAACCCCTGCTCGCGGCCGAGCGCTCGGATCTCCTTCACGCCCTCAAGGGCCTGGCGGAACAAGCGGAAGCGGGCCCGGTCGAGCTCACGCCGCTGCGCCCCGAGTCCGGCGGCACGTGCCTCCGTCATCCGATGGAACCACCAGCCGCTGAGCCCGACCAAGCCAAGGCAGGCAGCACCGCCGAGCGGCTCAATGGCCAGCAGCAGCGTCGTCACGCCGATGATGACCATCAGCTCGCTTGCTGCCGAGAGCGAGGGCACCACCACGCCGAACACGAGCTGGTCGGCATCATGGGTCAAACCATGAAGGATCGTGGTGGAATTGCGCGACAGATGGAACGACCATGGCCGTGAGATGAAGTTCGAGAACAGTCGTGTCGAGAGTTCCCGCTGGAGCCTGAAGCCGAAACCGTTCACCCGCACGATCAGCATCCAGCGGAAGGCGGCCTTGAAGGCATAGACCGCAAGCAGCCCCGCCATGCACAGAATGACGAGCCGGCCGTGGGGAATCCCCTCCACCGCACCAGGCAGCCACGCAGGAAGATCCAAGGGCGACGTACCGCCATCGGCGAGCAGTGCGAGCACCGGAAGTACCAGGCCAAGCCCAACGCACTCGAGGAACGCAGACACGAGCATGGCTGCGAAGAGCCAACGCGCGGTACTGCGATCGCGTGCGGTGAGCACTCTCCATGCCGTGCGGATCGTGTGCATCATGGGCGCTCCTGCCCCCCTTGCGCGATGGAGCGCATCGCCTCGGCGAGGCGGACATCTTGAACGAGCCTTCCCGAGGCGATCTGCTGCGCACGCTCGGCGGCGGGCGGATTCTGCCGCTCGTACTCCTGGCGAAGCGAACCCTCGATGAGGCGCTGGTGCATCTCACGCCAGGTCATGCCGATCCATTTCGACAAGGTGCGGTTGCGCGCATAGGCCGCTCCGCCGAGCCGGATCTTGCGCTCGAACTGGCTCCACGAGCGACAGGGAAAGTGAAGGATGTCGATTGCTGCAGGTTCGGCATCGACCCGTGCACCGCCCCGGCGGACCGCGTGGTTGCCCTGCTCGACCTCGATCTCCGGATCGGCCCGATGCGCAACCTTGGGCTTCAGCGCTCCGCCAAGCGGATTGACCGATCGGACATCGCGCCAGACCAGGCGATCCCAGAACGGGCCATCGCCATCCACGGCGGGAAAGTTGGCTCGCTCGACCGAGGCAGCCATCGCCGTCATCGGCAGCGCCTGGAGCGCTGACTTGAGATCACCGCACTGCGGCCACCAGAACTCGTCTGCGTCGTTGTTGATCACCCAGTCCGCACCGTAGTCCCTCGCCGCCATGCGCGCCATGCGCGTGACCCAGGCATGCTGCGCATAGTTGTCCTCTCGCTCCTCGATGACCGTCACAAGCCCTCGCTCGCTCCAGCGGCGCAGGATCGCGGGAGTCGCATCCTCCGAGAGGTTGTCGGTGACGATGAAGTGATCGACCCCCCGGGAGCGATGGAAGGCGAGATTCGCCTCGAGGATGTCCTCCTCGTCCCGGACCAGAAGGGTCATCACGAGTTTCATGGCTCGTAGCCCAGCACCGTGAAGTCCCGGCGGTAGCGGTCGATCGCACGACGACGGAGGTCCTCGGGCCAGACGATTCCCTCCCTGTCCCGCAGGCGCGGATTCCGATGCTCCAGCACGCACTGCGCACCGAGCCAGGCGAAGAGGTCGCGGGCATCTTCGGCGAACCGCTCGTAGCGGAACAGCCGATCGACGGCGATGCGACCGGCGGCATCCGTGACGTACTCCACCTGCGGCCGGACATGAGGATGATCGAGCCGGAGCGCTCCCTCGACGAACCGCGGGAAGCCGACCCCCTCCAGCCGGATGCCCTGCCAGCGTGCTTCCTCGATCAAGTCACGGTCGGGCCTCGACCAGGCGGACTCCAACCGCGTGAGCGGATGGCGGACGAAAGCGAAGGATCGGTAGCCGGATCGGTCCTGCTCGGGCACGGCTCGGAGCGCCTCGTCCCAGGTGAGATGCTGGAGGTACCTCGATCGGAACCGCCGCGCGATCAGGTCCGAGGAGGTGATGCGCCCGAACATGCGATGGCGATCCTCGTGCCGCCAGTCGCCGTGCATCCCCAGTGCGGCTTCGATGCTCGTGCCGCCGCACTTGGGCACATGCACGAACAGGCATCGATGGTGGTGTGAGATCGGCATGCGTGCTCAGCGTCGGCTTGGCGATCGACGGGCGAGATAGCGCATCCACAGCCATGCCTTGCGACGCGTCGCTGGATTGCGACGGGGCATCGGCGGAAGGTTGCGCATCCATGCAAGCGTGACGCCTGACAGGTGGAGCGCGTGCGTGGCCAGCGCACCCAACGGCCCGAGCGTCTGGCGCGCCAGTCGCCGATGGCTCTCGATCAGGAGCGATGGATCGTGGCCGTGGAAGGCGTGCGAGTCGTCAAGATGCGACGTGCTTGCAGCACGGATGTGCGTGACCACCGCGCTCGGCTCGTAACGACCGCGCCAACCTGCCCGATGCATGCGCCAGCACCACTCGATCTCCTCGGCATAGAGGAAGTAGCTTTCGTCGTAGCCGCCCACCTGATCAATGACGATGCGGCGTGTGAGAATGGCCGCACCCGTCAGCCAATCCGCGTCGAAGGCAGTGTCGTGCCCGTGCTGGTAGTGCAGCGTCTGGCAGTGGCGTGACTGCGGGAATCGGCGATCGAGCCCAAGCATCGACCAGCTCACGAAACTCGACAGCACGGTGTGGAATCGGTACGCGCTCCACTGGTGGCTGCCATCGTGATTCAGGAGCTTCGGCCCCAGGTATCCGATCGATGGATCCGCGTCCATGACCCTGATGAGGGTGGCCAGCGATCCCGGATGGCTGACCGTGTCGGGATTCAGGCAGTAGACGAGCCGGCCGCGCGCTCCACGGAACGCGGCATTGTTCCCGCCCGCGAATCCGAGATTGCGTTCGGCGCGGATCAGGCGGACCGACGGAAACTCGCGCTCGACCATGTCAGCGCTGCCGTCCCGAGACTGATTGTCCACCACGATGGTCTCGTGCGAGAACGGTGCAACGGAGGCCTCGATCGATTGAAGGCAGTTGCGAAGGAGCCCGACCGTGTTGTAACTCACGATCACGATGGAGACATCAAGATCGGTCGCGGTCACGGCTTGACCTCGCCCCCATCGAGAGCGTCGGCGCCAGCGTCATCCATGAGCGGAACGGGCGCCATCCAGAGCGATGCCTGCTCCAGCTCACGCCTCGCACCAGGATGCGATGGATCGAGGACCACGGCCTGACGATACGCCGACTCGGCCTCGACGAGTCGACCCTGCCGCCGCAGGCCATTCGCCCGGTTGAAGTTCGCCGATGCTGCCGTCGTTCGATCAGACCTCTTGAGTGCACGGGCTTCGGCAGACTCGAAGTACATGCTGGCCTCGTCCGGCCGGCCCAGCCGCTCCGCACAATTGCCGAGCATCAAGTCCGGCATCGGTTCCGTGGGATCCTGGCGACGGGCCATCTCGTAGCACGACTCCGCCGCCTCGATCTGGCCCAGCTCCCACTTGGCGTTGCCCAGCACAAACCAGCCGCGCCACGCCTGCGGACGCTCATCGACCAGATCCAGCAGTTCGACCTCGGCCAGATCGGCGCAGCCCTTCAGCACCAGACGCGACGCGTCGGCAACCTTCCGTTCCCACAGTTTCATTGGATGAGGCTGGGAACGAAGCCGGATCAGCCGATGCCCTTGACCCGATTTGATGTCATCCGCCCAGTAGTCGATCCAGCCGGGCGCACTGCCGCCAAGGAGCGCATGCGTGACACCATAGTGCCGGAAGAGTTCGGCACGGCGTTCCTCATCCGTTCGATCATCGAGCATCTCGGTCACATGAAGCACGCGTGTCGTTGCCGAGGGAACACCCGTCGAGCTGCGCTCGCTGCACACCAAACGGGGCCCCCGGAGCATCGCGGCCCATGTGCCGGTCAGGCGCCCACAGGCCACCACGGCGTCCTTGGGCATGCAGCCCTCCATCCACGCTTGGTTCGCCATCAGGCCATCGAAGGCTGCGCCCTGTCGCGCACCCTCCGAGGCCATGGCACGGTCCCACCAACGGCCCACGCGATCCCACGTGTCCTGCCCTGCATTCGCGGCGCCGACCCAGATCGACAAGGCTGTCACGCCGAGCCCGACAGGCACCGCCACGAACCGTCGTGACCCGATGCAGCGTTCGCACACTGCCGCCATCCCCGGAAGGGCCAGCGCGCCCCACACGATCGCGGCCAGTGCCTCGAATCGGAGGATCATCCACTGCGCACCAAGGAAGCCAATGGCCGTGGTGCAGAGGATCGGCACCGTCATCACGGTGAGCACCACCACGATCGCGCCGAAAGCAACGAGCGTCTGGGGTCTTCCGAGCACGGCAAGGGCGAGGAGCGTGGCCGCCATCGCCGTCCAGAGGCGCCAGCCGACCACGCCGCCCCAGCCGCCTGTGAAGCCGCGTCCCCAATTGCGCGCGATGAAGAGATGGTCGTCCTGCCGAGTCAGCGTGAATCCATCCTGGCGGTGGATCGCCGTGCGACGGGCCCGACCGAGTGCATCGGGGGTCCCCGCCCCGGCTGAAGGTGCGGGAGAGGCCGTTGCCTGCGTCTTCCAGTGGTTCCACTCCCAAGCCGAGGGTGAGGCGACATCCGCGGCGCGCCCGGGGCCCGCGGTCATCGCCTTCACCGCAACGAGCATGGGTGCTGCGGCAAGGACGAGGCCGACCGCGCAGGCAACGGGCGTCGAGCGCTTGCCGACACAGCGCAGCGAGCGCACGGCGGCCACTGCACCGAGCACAGGCACGAGCATCACGAGCACGAAGCCGGCATAGAGCGGGTGCATCATGGCCACCACCAGGTTGGCCAGCATGCAGACGACGATCGCACGGCGTGCGGGGAGATCCCACGCCAGCACCATGGCGACCACACCCACGGTCATCAAGACGGCAAACCAGGGTGCCAGCTGGTTTGGATAGAGGGTGAAGTCCACCACGGATCGTGACAGCACGGCAAGGACCGCCGCCACCCATGGAGCCCACCTGCCACCGACGAGGGACCACGCCGTCCAGGCAGCAGCGCCTGCAATCATCAGCCGTGACGCTCCGAGCGAACCGAACCACACCTCCAGGGGATCCAGCCCGGTGATCCATGCGATGCATGCATGCAGTGCATGGAGCAGGTTCGTGTGATAGAGCGGATAGGGGAACTCACCGGTCGCGCGGACGAATGGATCGCTGTTGGAGAATCCGTGATCGAGGATGAAGCGGATCCTGGCCACATGGACGCGAGCGTCGTTGTCGAGGATGGCACCGACTCGCTCGGCGAGGACCGCGTCAAGCACCACGACGGCTGCAGCCAGCAGCATCACCGGCGGCACGCTGCGGACCACGCCCTTCCACGACGCATGTCGCAGCGCGTCGAACACACCCCAGACCACCACGAGCGTCACGAGGATCGCCACCAGGGGTGTCGGTGCGTGCAGGAGATAGGCCAGCACCAGGCACGGCGCGAGCACAGCAAAGGCTGCCAACCATCCCACGCCAAGCGCAGCGGCAGCGCCGCCTCCCAGAGCGGCCGGTGCACATCGCCGAACGACGGCAACGCCCGGGGCGACCAAGGCGAGCCAGCACAGCATCGGCAGCACGCTCATGATGCACGTCCCGGCATGCTGCGCCCAAGCAGCCGATCGCAGACGCCCAGACAGAGCCCAAGACAACGGGCGAAGGTCCGGACCACGCCAAGCGGCACGAAGGCGATCATCGATGGGCCCGCGAGACTGCACATCGCCGCAGCCATCGGAAGCTGCAGCAGGAACAGCACGACCACCGGCAGTACGGCCACCCACCACGGCGTCCCAAGCCACGGAGCCGCCAGCGCAGGGACCATGGCCATGGGCACGAATGGCTGCAGATGGTCCAGCGCGGAACTGTAGGAATTGCGCCGGCCACGGCCTCGGTGCTCAAGGTGAAGCGCGACCCGCCAGCGCCCCTGGGCACATTGCACCTTCAGGTAGCGCGAGAGGCGATCGGCATGGAAATGCTGCACGACGGACGATCGCACGAAGCGAAGCCGGTGGCCAGCCTCGATGACACGGAAGGCAAACTCGGCATCCTGCGCCTTCAGATAGCGCTCATCGAATCCCTTCAGCCCTTCCAGCACGGTGCGCCGGTACACCACATCGAAGGTCGCGAGGAAATCCACCTCTGCCGGCATGCGCGCATGCCGCACCATGATCTCCTCGTGGATCAGACGCTCCAGCAGCGTGGCGTCCGGAGCAATCCCATAGGTCCCACCGACGCCGGCGACTGCACCATCATCGAACGCAGGCAGCAATCGCTCCAGCGCATCGGGCGCGGCGACACAATCCGCATCGACGAACCAGACGAGGTCCGTGCTCGCGACGCGCCAACCGAGGTTGCGGGCCGCGGCAGGCCCCCCGCCCTGACCCGACGCGACTTCAATCCCCCGGCTCGTGGCTGCTTGTGCGGTGCCGTCGCGAGAGCCGTCATCGACGAGCACGATCCGGTCCAGCCGCGATCCGGGCCGGTCGCGGACGACCAGTGCTGCATCGAGGCACATGCCGATCGTCCGCATGGCATCGCGTGCGGGGATCACCATCGTCACATCCCGGATTGTTGACGGAGCCATCATGGCCGGACTCCGTCGATGGACGAATTGCGTCGCTTCGTGCACTGCTCGATCGCTTCCCGTGCCCGTCCCGTGATTCGCTCGTCATCGGATCGAGCTGCAAGCGCGACCAGCACATCCATCGCCTCGGCATCGCGACCGCACTCGGCCAGCGTCAGCCCGTGCAGCAGCATCAACTGGTCGGACGAAGGCGAGCGCCGTGATGCACGCGCATAGGCATCCGCGGCTTCCTCGTACCGACCGAGCGCGCGGTAGGCATCGCCCTTGGCACCACGCACGCTGGCAGTGCGGATGCCGAGCTCTTCAGCCCGGATGAGCGAGACAAGCGCCTCCTCGTGACGACCCGCACGAACATCGAGCAGGCCGATCATGGCCATGGCTGGCCCGTCTGCCGGACGGATCGAAAGGGCGGCCAACGCGTCGGCCCGCGCAGCAGCGTCATCGCCGGCAGCCAGCGCACAGAGCGAACGATTCATGAGCGCGCCGGAGTCATCCGGCCGAAGCGCCAGCACACCGTCCCACAGCCGGGCCGGATGGCACCAGTCATCATTTCGACGGATCGTCGAGATCGCCGCCCCCACGATCGACAGGGCGATGACGCCAACGGCAGCGATCCTCGCCATGCCGGGACGGGTCCATCCCCACCATGCGACGACCGTCACGAAGGCGATGACTGGCCCAAGCAGTGCGAGGTAGAGCCGGTGGTCCGCCACGGGATCCCGCAGCGGCATGACGCTTGATGAGGGAAGCAGCGCGAGCACGGACAGGGCCGGCACGATCCACCACCACGCATTGCGCCGCAGACCGACGACGATGGTCCCGAACGCGGCAACGATGGCGACGATTCCCAGCGGCCTCGGCCATGCTGCGCCCTCGATGATGGTCCAGCCGTGATCGATGCTGAGCAGTGTCGGCGCCACCACCTCCGCTGCATAGATCCCGATGGCACCCACTTCAGCCCAGGCATAGGCGAGGGGCCCGATGCCGGGGAGCCCGAGTCCCGCTGCGCGGGGCATGCCATCGCCCGAAAGCAGCGGACCGATGACGCCCAGGGGAATCAGCAGCAGCAGCGGAAGGAAGCAGGCGAGGTGCATGGGCCAGCGATTGCGCCATGCCGCGACGATCGACCCTGAGCAGATGGCTGCATCGACGGCAAGCACGATGCACGGCACCGACACCGCAGATGGCTTGGAGAGAAGGGCCAGAGCGCACCCTACGGGAGCGATCACGCCCCAGGCGATCGAGGACCCGGGCAGCGCGAACCGCATCAGTCCGAGGATGGCAACGAAGGTGCAGAGCCCCACGAGGACTTCCGCACGCTGGATGACATAGCTCACGCTGGCCGTCTGCACGGGGTGGAGCGCCCACAGCGTGGCTGCCCCGCAGCACACCGCGAAGGCGAGCGATGGATGCATGGCGATCGCACCTCGCTCGATCAGCAATGCAGCAGCGCGACAGAGCACGATCAGGCAGAGGGCCGATGCAAGTCCGTGCAGGCCGATGTTGAGTGCGTGGTAGCCGCGGGGATCGATGCCGCCGAGCGCATGATTGACTCCGAGCGTCACCTGCACCAGGGGACGCTGACCGATCGCGAGCTGGCCCCATGATGCCCATGGCGCATCGATCTGATTCTCACGGTCGATGATGTGCACCACATCATCGTGCACGAACGGTGCTGCCACCGTGGGGCGCCACACCAGGATGACGATCAGCCAAAGGACCGAAGCTGCCAACATCATGGACCTGGAACCTGTGGCCGGTGCTGTCATGGTGATGGTGGACTGTTCCTTGCGATCGATCCTGCCGATGGTAGTTTCCGAGAGTGTTACCCCAATCGGCACCAAGCGACAGCACGGCCGAAGGACTCCTTGAAGGGACCTGGGTGGTCGTTCCTGTCTTCAACGAGTGTGCTGCGGTCGGCAAGGTGCTTGATGCACTGCGGTCCAGATTCAGGAATGTGGTGGCCGTCGACGATGGATCCTCCGACGCTTCGTGGGATGCCATCCGCAAGACCGCTGCCCATGCCCTGCGCCACGCAGTCAATCGAGGCCAGGGGGCCGCCCTGCAGACCGGCACCGACTTCGCGCTCGCTCGGGGCGCGCGAAGGATCGCGCACTTCGACGCAGATGGCCAGCATCGCGTGGATGATCTCGTCGCCATGGCGCTTGCCGTGGCCAAGGGTGACTGTGACATCGCGCTCGGCGATCGATTCGCCGGCAACTCACGCATTCCGCCCATGAGGGCAGCGCTCATCCGGCTGGCTGCACTCATGCACCGGGTGACCAGCGGCATCGGGCTCAACGATGTGCACAACGGACTGCGCGTGCTGACCGACGAGGCGGCACGTCGGTGCGAGCTCCGCTCTGATCGCATGGCACATGCGAGCGAACTCATTGACCTCATCGCCCGATCCGGCATGCGCGTCAAGCAGTTCCCGACCACCATCGAGTACACGGCCTATTCGATGGCCAAGGGTCAGCGCGCCTCGGCGAGCGCCCGCATCCTGCTTCACTACGCCGTAGGGAGAGTGTTTCGATGAGCGTGTTCCAAGTTGTCCTGCTGGCTGCCCTTGTCGCCACCGTGGTGCTTGGCCTCGTCATGGCAAGCCGGGGAGCGCTTCCGAAGATCCTTGCTGGGCTCCTGGTTGGGGGCGCCTGCCTTGGCGCAGTGTTCGTGGTCGAGCCCGATTGGACCACCCAGCTGGCACGGTTCCTCGGGATCGGGCGTGGAGCCGATCTGGTCCTGTATGTGCTGGTCCTCGGCACCTCGTGGGGGTTTCTCAGCATGTACATGCGCGTCCGAGCGGTCCGCCGGGACATGACCCTCTTGGTTCGCAGGATGGCCCTGGACGAGGCAGAGCGGGACCAAACCCCTCGGCGTCCCTGACGGACCAAGCACGCCCGGTGAAATTCCAGAAATTGCGACAAGTAGGTTTTGCCCTGCACGCAGGGAGAGGTATGGTTCCACACCATGACTCAGGCTGTCGCCACTCTTGCCGTCTGTTCACTCGGTCTTGCGGCTCTCATTCCGGCCGCCCTTCCGGCGCCTCGCGATCGCGACCAAGGCAGCCTTCAGGCTCCGAAGAACGATGACTTTTCGAGCGGGAACTTGGTCATGGGCTCAGGTTCAGGCTCCGGTGCACCTGCCTGCCCGGCCGACCTCGACGGCGACGGCGTGGTCGGAGGTGCCGATCTTGGCCTTCTCCTCTCCGGCTGGAACTCGGCCGCCGGCGACGTCAACGGAGACAACACCACCAACGGCGAAGACCTGGGCATCATGCTCAGCGCTTGGGGTCCCTGCCCCGTATGACGCGGTGCCCCGACCGGCCTTGCGGCCCGGGCACGAACTGACTTCTCGCTTACGCTACCTCCCGTGGCAGTTCTGGTCACTGGTGGAGCAGGCTTCATTGGCAGTGCCTTCGTGCACGCGTGGTGCTCGCGGACCGATGAACCCATCGTCACGCTCGACCTGCTGACATACGCGGGGAATCTCGACAACCTTTCCACCTTGCCTGCCGATGCGAAGCATCGGTTCGTCCACGGAGACATCCGGGATGGCGGGCTCGTTCGTGCGTTGCTCGAGGAACACAGGCCGCGTGCACTCGTGCACTTTGCCGCCGAGACGCATGTCGATCGTTCGATCAAGTCAGCCGATGCATTCGTCTCGACCAATGTGGCGGGGACGGCCGCCCTGCTCGAGGCCTGTTCAGAGCATCTGGCCACGAGCGAACGAAACGCTCGCACAGGGTTCCGGTTCCTTCACGTCTCGACCGACGAGGTCTTCGGATCGCTTGGTCCGCAGGAAGCGGCCTTCCATCGCGCAAGCCCCTATCGACCCAACAGTCCCTACGCAGCAAGCAAGGCGGCGGCCGATCATCTCGTGCGGGCATGGCATGTCACGCACGGACTGGCGACCCTCACGACCCACTGCTCGAACAACTACGGCCCACGCCAGTTCCCCGAGAAGCTGATTCCCCTGTGCATCGCACGCGCCATCGCGGGCGAAACGATCCCGGTGTACGGGGATGGCCTGCAGGTCCGGGATTGGCTTCATGTCGAGGACCACTGCGCTGCACTGCGTGCAGTGCTTGAGCGCGGCACCCCCGGAGCGACCTACCTGATCGGAGGGCACGGCGAGTGCCGGAACCTCGATCTCGTCCACGCGCTCTGTACCGCCCTCGATGAGGCACGACCCGATGGTGCTCCGCATGCGCGCCTCATCCGTTTCGTGGAGGATCGTCCCGGGCATGACCGTCGCTACGCCATCGACGCATCATCCACCCGCGATGAGCTTGGATGGTCGCCAAGGCATGCGTTGCTCGATGGGCTGCGAGCGACGGTGCGCTGGTACCTCGACCATCCAAACTGGATAGAGCGGATCCGCAGCGGCGCCTACGCGGCGTGGGTGAAGGAGCAATACGGTCCATGAAGGTGCTGGTGCTCGGAGCACGAGGGCAGCTCGGTGCAGCGATCGAGCGTGCCGCTCCGGCCTCATGGGACCTCATCATGGCCGATCGTTCCATGGCTGACCTGGCTGTGCCGGGACATGCCGCCGGATCGATCGCTGCTGCGAAGCCGCACGCCGTCATCAACGCAGCAGCATGGACCGATGTCGACCGTGCTGAAGAGCACGAACCGCTGGTCACGCGCATCAATGGAGTCGCCGTCGGGGAAGTGGCCGAGGCATGCAGCAGGGTCGGTGCATCCCTGCTTCAGGTCTCGACGGACTATGTCTTCGATGGAAGCGGACACGCCCCGTGGACCGAGGAGAGTGAACCCGCTCCGTTGAATGCCTATGGACGGGGCAAGCTGGTCGGTGAGCGAGCCTGTCAAGGCCACGGTCGGGCATGCGTCGTCCGGACGAGCTGGCTTCACTCGGGTCATGGCCGCAACTTCATCCGGACGATCCTGCGACACGCCTGTGAGCGAACATCGCTGCGCGTCGTGGATGACCAGATCGGCGCGCCCACGCAGGCGGACTGGCTTGCTGCCACGATCGTGTCGATCACGGAGCGTGGTGCCGCCCATGGCGGACTGCCCCCGATCCTGCACGCCGTGCCCGTCGGCCATGCCTCGTGGCATGCGGTGGCGTGCCACGCAGTCCGCACTGCTGCCTCGCTCGGCATGGCCCTGCAGTGCTCGGCCGAGGCCATCACTGCCGTCACCTCGGCCGACTACCCTCTCAAGGCCATGAGACCGCAGAATTCGCGATTGGATGCGCGCAGCCTTGACTCCTTGCTCGTGCAGCCGCGTCCGTCGTGGCACGAGGGCGTCGAGGCGACGGTTCGGCAGATCGTGCAGATGCAGCCATGAATCGACGCGGCATCATCCTCGCGGGCGGATCGGGGTCACGGCTCCACCCTGCAACGCTCGTGGTCAGCAAGCAATTGCTCCCGATCTATGACAAGCCGATGATCTACTACCCGTTGAGCACGCTGATGCTCGCGGGGATCCGGGACATCCTGGTCATCTCGACTCCGGATGACACGCCACGCTTCGAGCGGCTGCTCGGCGATGGTTCACGCCTTGGACTCTCGATCCGCTACGAGGTGCAGCCTCGGCCGGAGGGCATTGCACAGGCGTACCTCATCGGCGAGCGCTTCCTCGACGGATGTCCATCAGCATTGGTGCTCGGTGACAACCTGTTCCATGGACACGATCTGCAAGGGCTGCTGCGCAGGGCCGCGGCCCGGGAGCAAGGCGCGACGGTGATGGCGCATGCGGTGAATGATCCCGAGCGGTACGGGGTCGTGGAACTCACCAATGACGGGCGCGCCGCCTCCATCGAGGAAAAGCCGGCCGCACCTCGGTCGAATCTCGCCGTGACCGGTCTCTACTTCCATGATGCCTCCGTGGTCGATGTGGTGCGCAAGCTCAGGCCCAGTGCACGGGGAGAACTCGAGATCACCGACGTCAATCGTGCTTACCTCGAGGCCGGAACGCTTCATGTGGAAGTGATGGGGCGCGGCTTCGCCTGGCTCGACACAGGAACCCACGAATCCCTGCTCGAGGCAGGCCAGTTCATCGCCACCCTTGAGCGTCGGCAGGGCCTGAAGGTGGCCTGCCCGGAAGAGATCGCGTTTCGGCAAGGCTGGATCAACCGCACTGAAGTCGAGCGGCTGGCCAAGCCGATGGCGACCACCGAGTACGGGCGCTACCTGATGCGCATCGCCGCCGAGACGCTTCATCCATGATCGTCCGCACCACGATCCTGCCCGGCGTGCTCACGCTGGAGCCGTCGATGCACCACGATGCACGGGGCTGGTTCATGGAGACTCATTCGGATGCCGGCTTCGCTGCAGCCATCGGCACCGATCTGCGCTTCGTGCAGGACAACCACTCGATGAGTGCGCGCGGCGTGGTCCGAGGACTGCATTACCAGATCCCGCCCTTCGCGCAGGGAAAGCTCGTGCGGCTGCTCCGAGGCCGGTCCTTCCACGCGGTGGTGGATCTTCGGTGCGACAGCCCCACCTTCGGCCGGCATGCCACCATCGAACTGGACACGGTGATACCGCGGCAGCTGTGGATCCCCGAGGGCCTTGCCCACGGCCTGATGGCCCTTGAGGACTGCACTGAGATCGCGTACAAGGTGACAGCCCCTTGGAGCAAGGAACACGAGCGATCCGTACGGTGGAACGATCCCGAACTCGGCATCTCCTGGCCCTTGCCTGATGCCGCGCTGCTCTCGGCGAAGGATGCCGCCGCCCCGCTGCTTCGTGCCGCTGTCCTTCCAACGCCGAACGATTGAAGACGACAACCATGAACCAGAACACCGCCACCCGTACCGAGACCGACGCCTTCGGCCCCATCCAGGTCGCCTGCGACCGCTACTGGGGCGCGCAGACCGAGCGCAGCCACCACCACTTTCCCTTCGGCGACACCATGCCGCGGCAGATCATCACCGCGATGGCCATGCTCAAGAAGGCCTGCGCCATCGCCAACCATGGTGCGGGCGGTCTGTCCAAGGAGAAGATGGACCTGATCGTGCGCGCGGCCGACGAGGTCATCGCCGGCAAGCTCCACGACCACTTTCCGCTCAAGGTCTGGCAGACCGGCTCGGGCACGCAGACCAACATGAACGTGAACGAGGTGATCTCGAATCGCGCGATTGAGCTGGCGGGCGGCACGATGGGCAGCAAGAAGCCCATCCACCCCAACGACGACGTGAACATGGGCCAGTCCTCGAACGACACCTTCCCGACCGCGCTGCATGTCGCCTGCGCGCTCGAGGTCGAGCGCGAGGTGATCCCCGCGGTGATCCGACTCCGCGATGCCTTCGCTGCCAAGGCCAAGGCGTTCGATGGCATCGTGAAGATCGGCCGCACCCACCTGCAGGATGCGGTGCCGCTGACGGTCGGCCAAGCGATGAGCGGATGGGTCGCACAACTCGACATCGCCGTCGAGTCGATCCGCGCGACGCTGCCCTTGATGCATCGACTCGCGATCGGCGGCACGGCCGTCGGCACCGGCCTGAACGCGCCCAAGGGCTTCAGCGAGAAGGTCAGCGCGGAACTGGCGAAGGCGACCGGCGTCCCCTTCGTGGGCGCTCCCAACAAGTTCCAGGCGCTTGCCGGCCACGAGAACGTGGCGGTTGCGCACGGTTGCCTCGCCGCACTCGCTGCCGGACTCATGAAGATCGCCAACGATGTTCGTTGGCTCTCCAGCGGACCCCGCTGCGGCATCGGCGAGCTGGTCATCCCCGAGAACGAACCGGGCAGCAGCATCATGCCGGGCAAGGTCAATCCGACGCAGGCCGAGAGCATGACCATGGTCTGCGTGCAGGTCATGGCCAACAACCAGGCGATCCTCACCGCCGCGAGCCAGGGCAACTTCGAGCTGAATGTCTTCAAGCCGGTGATCGCCCACAACTTCCTGCAGAGCTGCGAACTCATCACGGGAACCTGCGATGCGTTCCGCGAATTCTGTGCCGAGGGGATCACCGTCGACGAGAAGCGGGTCGCCGACCTCGTCGACCGCTCGCTCATGCTGGTCACCGCGCTCGCGCCGCACATCGGCTACGACAAGGCCAGTGCCATCGCCAAGAAGGCGCACCATGACGGCACGACGCTGAAGGAGGCGGCGCTGGCTCTCGGCCATGTCGATGCGGCGACCTACGACCGTGTGGTGCAGCCCAAGGACATGGTGCGGCCGGCCTGATGGCCAAACGCGCAGCGATCACTGCGCGGTATCGGGAACCTCGATGTAGACGTCGACGACCTGGCCGGGCTGCACGCGATGCGTGCCCTGGCCCAGTTCATAGATGACCTGGACCACGCGGGTGTCGATGCGTTCGGCGGCCTCCCCCGTCAGCGTGCGCTTGGGTTGCACGAGCGGCACCACGCGCAGGAACGTGAGCGGAAGGGAACTTCCAGGCACCCCACGGAGGCTCGCCTGCGCCTTGCCACCCTGCGCGAATCGCGCAAACTCCACCTCATCGATGTCCACGCGAACCTGCATGGGATCGATCGATCCGATCGCCATGCGGCGCCCACCGGGAGGTGCGTATTCCCCCGCCCGGACATCGACGAAGAGCACCGTGCCGTCGATCGGGCTGTGCACGGTTTCGCGTTGCAATTGCGCCCGTGATGCATCGACCTGCGCCGTGGCGCGCTGCAGCCGCGCCACCGCAACCTTGACGGACTGTTCACGCGCGACCCGCTCGACCTGCGGGAGGATTTCGGACGCACCGCTCTCCATGAGTGCCCTGAGCCGGACCTCCTCGTCCACGAGCTGTGCCTCGGCCACCATCCGCTCGGCCTCGGCCAGGCCGAGCTCCGCCTTGGTGCGAGTGTGATCGAGTTCCCACAGGATGTCGCCGACCTTGACTGCATCGCCCTCCGCGACCGCCACCCGACCGACCACGCCGGCATCGGCAGCATCCGCATAGATCACTCCACCGAGCGGCTCGACGAGGCCCGTGGCCGCGATGCGGCTCTCGAAGGGGCTTGGCGCGGGCGTGAGGAGCACCGGCACATCGAGCGTGCGGAACTCCATCTTCTTGACGGCAGCGACGGTGGCAACGAGGCCGGCAACGGCGAGGATGGGCAGGACGACCGAGCGCAGGTTCATGCGGGCTCCTTCAGTGGTTCATCGGTGCGCGTGACCCGGCCATCGTCCATGTGGACGATGCGGTTCGCGAACCGAAAGATGCGTTCATCATGCGTGATCACCACCACGGCGTGCCCATTCTCGCGGGCGGCGCGGGCGACAAGTTCCATCACGCTCTGGCCGGTGGCACCATCGAGCGCGCTCGTGGGTTCGTCGCACACGAGCAGCCGTGGATTGGGCGCGAGCGCCCGCGCAATCGCCACGCGCTGCTGCTGGCCACCTGACATCTGGGGCGGCAAGCTGCGCTCGCGACCGCAGAGCCCGACCTTGCGGAGCATGTCACCGGCGCGGCCCATTGCCTCGGCGCGCGGCGTGCCTTGGATGAGGAGCGGTATCGCCACATTCTCCTGCGCCGTGACCGTGGGCACGAGGTTGAACTGCTGGAACACGAAGCCCACGTTGCGCCCGCGCCAGGTGGTCCGAGGCCCGTTGCGCAGCGCCTGGGGATCCACGCCCAGCACGCTGCACGAGCCACCATCGCGCGTCAGCAAACCGGCCAGGATCGAAATGAGCGTGGTCTTGCCGCAGCCCGATGGGCCCACGAGCATCACCAGCTCGCCGTACGGCACGCGCAAATCGGCGCCAGCGAGTGCAACCACACGATTCTCGCCCTTGCCGTAGGCCTTGGTCACGCCGGTGGCATCGATCGCGAGGTTGTTGGCCACCGCCGTCATCCCTCGAACACGCTCTTGGGGTCGAGCCGGATTACGCGGATCATGCTGATGAGGCTCGCCCCCACCACGATGACCAGCACGGCGCCGGCCGTGATGACGGGGATGTGCCAGGTCATGACGAACGCAAGGCGATCCGGATTGTTCGACAGCCCGAACGCACTGGCCAGGCCGAGCCCGAGGCCCAGGCCGATCGCACCGGCGACCACCCCCTGCAGCGCGACCATCCGCAGCAGCAGCCATGAGCTCGCGCCCATCGCCTTCATCGCGCCGAAGTACTTGAGGTTCTCCAGCGTGAAGTTGTAGAACATCTGGCCGGCGATCGCGACACCGACGAAGAAGCCCAGGGCGATCGCGATCCCGAAGTTGATGGGAATGCCGGTCTCTCGCATCCAGAAGCCGATCGTCTTCCACTCGAAGGGCGATGCGGGCAGCGCGCTCAGCCCCGTGCGCGCCTGAATCTGTCGCGCCAGTTCCGTCGGATCCTTACCCGGCTCCGCCCTGACGAGCACCATGCTCATCACCCGCCGCACCGCGGGCTGAAACTGCAGTGCGCGCGAGTAGGTCGTGTAGACCTGCGGCGCGTACTGGAAACTCTCGTTGTTGTCGCAGATGCCCACGACCACAGCGCGTCGCTCGTTGAGCTCCATCTCGTCGCCGATCCTCATCGGTCGGTAGATCGGCCGGCCATCGGGGCCCCGTTCACCGGTATCCATGCGCAGTTCTCGCGCGAGCCGACGATTGTCGACGATGACGGCATCGGCCTGACGCAGATCGGCGACCTGGCCGTCGAGCATGGTGTGCGGTCCGCCGATGAGCGTGGCATCATCGATGCCCACGACCTCGCAGACCGTGCGCCGCCCGTCGCCAAGCTTCACCCCGAGCAGGCCCTTGAAGAGCGGCACGGCCCACGCCACGCCGGGCACCCCGCGCACCCGCTGGAGATCGGTGTCACGAAGCGCCTTGGCATCGTCGACCGAGAGCAGGTCGGGATCGGTGACCCAGATGTCGGCCTGCGGGGTGTCGCGGATGAAGGCGCTCGTCCGGCTCATCAAGCCGACGAAGATGCTGGACTGCTGGGCGATCAGCAGGCTGGCGAACGCAAGGCCAAGCAGGATCCCGTAGAACCGGGCTCCGTCGCCAAAGAGCATCTTGATCGCGATCCGCAGCATGGGAAAGGGCCGAACTCTATCCGGCCGCATGTCCCAGGCGGGGGTGCGTGCGACAATGACCTGCGATGGACCGCCGAAACAGCCAAGCCTTCGAGATCCTCATGCGGGAGCACGCCGACATGCTGATGGCGTACCTCCGGGCCACGGCTTGGAGCAGCACGCTGGTCGAGGACGCCTTCCAGGAGACGATCATCGTCGCCTGGCGGCGCCTTCCTGACTTCGACCGCAGTCGACCCTTCGCGCCTTGGCTGCGAGGGATCGCGCGCAACACGCTGCTTGGCCTCGCGCGCAAGCAGCAGCGCCGCCATGAGATCGCTGGTGATGCGGCAACACTGCACATCGAGCAGCAGTTCGCCCGCATTGAGCAATGGCCCGCCGACCACTTCAACGATCGATTGCAACCACTCATGGACTGCATGCAGCACTTGGCACCCGAGCAGCGCGAGGCCATCGAGTTGGTCTACGCTCAGTCGCTCGACCCGCGCGTAGCCGCATCGACCGCCGGGACCAACGACGAGACCTTCCGCAAGCGCCTCTACCGCGCGCGACTGCAGCTCACCGAGTGCCTGCGCATCAAGGGATTCCTCGACGGAGTACCAGCATGACGCCCAATGATGACCATCCGGACCGGCCCGGAGCTCACGAACGGCTCGTGCACGGCCTGCTGGGCGCGCTCGCTGCCGATCACGCAGCGCAGCAGGATCGCCGCGTGCGTGCGGCCATTGCCTGCATCGACAAGCGCGACGGTGCACTGGCTCGCGTTGGCCGGTTCGGTGTGGCTCGGTTCGCCGCCGCGGGTGCACTCGCGGCCATGCTCAGCATCGCCGTGGTCCTGTCCATCGGCCCGGCCACCAACTCCGCCCACGCCACCCTGCAGTCGATCTCAAATCGCCTAGCCACCGGCAATCGCTCGTACCGCCAGACGATCGTGGTGGGTAACCGGGATGGCACTGAGTCCCTGCGTGAAGCGATGGTCGACGTCGGCACGGGCCGTCGCTTCGTCTTCGCCATCGATATCGACGCGCTGCCAATTGGGCCGCGCATGTCGGGAGCACACGGGCGGCCCCTCATGCCGGGTGTGCGTGACCGACGCGCTCCCGATCACGATGACCGGCCGGGCAAAGTCGACCCCGGCCAGGCACGACCGGACGGGCTGCGGCGAATGCCCGATGGCTCTGGATTCGGCGATCGACATGGTGCACCGCCGATCGCGTGGGGCTTCGATGGCGACGAGTACTGGCAGGTCGACCTTGACGGCGTCGTGACGCGCAGCTCGGATCCGCTGCGCATGCGCGACCCGATGCTGTTACTGGCCGGCCCCGCGAGTGATCAGGACGGCGAGGGCAATGACGACGAGTTGCTGACGCTGCAGCCCCTGCTTGATCGGCTCGAGACCGGCTTCGACCTCGCCGTGGTGACCGGTGCGCAATCACGAACCGCCGAGGGCGAGCCACTCGTCGTGATCGAGGCCACAGTGCGCCCGGAACATGTCGCCGCGGCACGGCCCATGATCAACCCGAACGAGTCGAACGGGCGCGATGGCCCCTCTATTCGCAAGGGGCGCCGCGGCATCCACCCGCCGCCGTTGCCCGCTCGCGTGCGGCTCGTCGCAGATGCTCGGACCAGCGAACTCGTGTCCGCCGTCGCGGAGTGGCCGGATGGAAGTCGATTCCTGCGTCGTATCGTGCTCGAGCGCGTTGCACCGCGTGCTACGGATGAAGGCTGGTTCAGTGCGGAACGCCATGTCCCGGCAGCAGCGATCCCCCGGGGTGGCTGAGGCTGCACTTGAGAATTTGAGAAACCATCTGTCCGTGGGCTCGACCTGCCGCCCAATCGAGCTACTGTTTCAGAAGTCCCTGAATCCAGTCAGGCCTCCCGAGGAGAATGCCGCATCATGAAGAACTACCCCTCGAAGGCTGCTGTTGCGCTCACCCTGCTCGCTGGTTCGATGGCTGCTGGGTTGAGCGCCGTCCCGGCCCCCGCTGAGCGGCCGGAACACACCTGCGGCGCGGGATGCAGCCACCACCCTGAGGCCAACGGCATCCAGTGCGCCGATTTGCCTGCCGGCCTGCCGATGTCGTTGTGCTTCACCGAGGACACCGACCCCGCATTCGTTGCTGAAGTCACCCAGCGCTTGACGAACCTGTGGCTGAATGGCGGCATGGACGGAGGGCTCGCCTACCAGTTGGGTGCCCGCTGGAACATCAATGGCAGCGGCACGCAAGGCCAGCCACTGCAGATTCGTTGGTCCGTCGTACCCGATGGTGTCTCGATCCCCGATGAACTCGGGTCGGGCATTGGCAGTGCGCCGAACAACGTCAACGCAACGCTTGCAGCACGCTTCGGCTCACTTGAAAACGGGAAGAACCTCCTGCGACAGGTCTTCCAACGCTGGAGCGATCTGACCGGTCTCTCCTACGTGGAGGTCACGGACGATGGCGCGTCGTGGGGCAGTGCAGGCGGCAGCACGCGTGGCGATGTCCGCATCGCCGGGCGCGGCCTGAATGTGACCAACATCCTCGCGTACAACTTCTTCCCAAACAACGGGGACATGGTGCTGAACTCGGATGCAAACTGGGGACCAAGCACCAACAACTACCGCTACTTCCGCAACATCGTGGCCCACGAGCACGGGCACGGCATCGGGCTCGAGCACGTGTGCCCGGCATCGACCACCAAGTTGATGGAGCCCTTCATCTTCACCAATGTCGATGGCCCGCAGATCGATGACATCCGCGGAGCCCAGCGGCACTACGGCGACAACCTGGAGGCGGCCTCCGATGCGCTGGCCAATGCGGCCATTCCAACCAATGCCGAAGGTCTCACGAGCTACACGAATCTGTCGATCGACGACAACAGTGACCTCGATCTGTGGAAGATCGTCGCCACTTCCGGCACCAAGGTCTCGCTTACGGTGATTCCACAGGGAGGCACCTACACCGCGGGGCCGCAGACCTCTGCCTGCAACACGGGAACCAGCGTCACCGCATCGTCGATTCATAACCTGAAGATCGATGTGCTCAACTCCGCCGGAACGGTCGTGCTCACCCAGGATCTGAATGGACTTGGTCAGGCTGAAGCGATCTCGAACTACGAGTTTTCCATTGCCGGAACGTACTACCTGCGCGTGTCTCCCGTGACCACGACCAACGATCTTCAGCTCTACAGCGCCAGCTTGACGATCACGCCGGTGCCGGCGATCCCAGCCGACCTCAATGGGGACGGTGTGGTCAACGCGGCGGATCTTGGTGTGATGTTGGCGGCCTGGGGCTCGTCGCTCGCGAGTGCCGACATCAATGATGACGGCATTGTCGACGGCAACGATCTGGGCCTGCTGCTCTCCTCGTGGACGACCTGAGCACCGTTCACGCCGGCGACGGTTGAAGCATCTCCTGCACGATCGACTCGGGCAGGTCATCCATGCGGATGGCCTGCCCGATCTCGTACAGACCGACCTGAGTACGACGGATCGAGCGGCAGTGACCGCCAGTGCCCAAGGCCGTACCCAGATCCCGGGCGAGACTACGGATGTAGGTGCCCTTGCCGCAGCGCACGCGCAGCGAGAGCGTCGGGAAGTCGTAAGCATCGATTTCGATGCCGTGGATCATCACGGGGCGTGCTGCGAGCTCACGCGCTTCGCCGGATCTCGCCAGGTCGTAGGAACGCCGCCCCTGCACCTTGATCGCGCTGAAGGCGGGCGGACGCTGCATGACCTCGCCGACCCAGCGGCTGCATGCGGCGCGAACGGCTTCGAGCGTGGGTGCGGAGGCCGAGATCTCGGTGCGCTCGCCCTCGCTGTCATCCGTGGTCGTGAATGCCGACAGATCGATGGTGGTCTCGTAGCGCTTCTCGCCGGCCATCAGCCGGTCGATCGACTTGGTTGCACGGCCGATCGCGACGACCAGCACACCGGTCGCCAGCGGATCGAGCGTGCCTGCGTGTCCCGTGCGAGCCTTGCGGGCCCGGTACCGAACGCGCTCGACAACGCGCATGCTCGTCATGCCGAGCGGCTTATCGATCACCAGGATGCCGTGGAGGTCAGCTGGCGCAGCAGGCGCGCTCATGCCGCTACTCTAGTGGCCCACCTTGGACAGGTGTCCGAGCGGTTGAAGGAGCAGCATTGGAAATGCTGTATACGGGTAACCGTATCGGGAGTTCGAATCTCCCCCTGTCCGCTTCATGCCGCTGCGTGACTTGGAACCCCGGGTCACGCAGCGGTTGTCGTTTCCGAGCACCTCACCGAGGTCAATGAGTCCGCCATCTGCAGAAGACAATGGCAGATCGGCGGGCTCGCCGTGACGCGGCTTCGATTGCACGAGACTCACATGATTTCAATGTGGATTGCGCATCGAAGCGGGATCTCGCTACACTTCCCAAACTCTCGGGCTGTAGCGCAGCTTGGCTAGCGCGTTTGACTGGGGGTCAAAAGGTCGTGGGTTCAAATCCCGCCAGCCCGACTCCTCACTCCGAAGCGGAAGGCCCCAGCGCCTTCCGCTTCGTCGTTCCGGGGTCGGTCTGCGCGGCGCTTCCACGCTCCTCACGAATCACTGCCCGCACGGTCCCCAATTCGAAAGCACGATCGAAAGATCGCCGCCATCGATGATGCCGCTGCCGTCGAGGTCAGCGACTCCCGGAAAGTCCCAGCCGCTGAGCACCGCGGCAAGATCCCGGCCATCAACCTCGCCCTCGCCGGTGACATCTCCTGTGCGACTGATTCGCAGCGACACGATCTCGGTCGTCCAACCACTCGACTGCTGCAACTCACCGATCACCCAGAATGTGCATCCATCAGCCGGGTCGATCACAGCTGCAAAGTAGTCACCCCAACGATTGTTGCTTCCTGACGGGCTTGTCGTACTGGTGCCGATCACGCTTGTTGAGCCGAGCATTCCCGGTGGATCGCACGGCAATCTGCCTGCAACCTCGAGCGTGGGGTTGAGTGTTCCCGAGCAGCGACCGTAGACGAGCGCAACCGAACCGACATCGTTGACAGCGATGGCCGGAAAGATGGTGTGCTCATTCGGGGCCGCTGCGATGCGACCCGACTGGATGAGCGATGGCGTCGCACTGCCGACATTGATCTCATACCAGACTGCGCACGCTGGGCCACCAGCCACAGCAGCCGGATGATTCGATGCGAACACGCGACCCTGTCGCACGGCAGCGTTCAAGATGCGCCGGTCGCCGATCGAGACTGTTCCCACCGGCGTCGTTGCTGGTGACACATTCTGCATCGATGGAACCGGACAGGTTGCCTTGACCAGAGACGGCGTGGTCAGCGGCTGGTTGACCCGCGCAATGGCAAGGGAAGTCGAGCTGCTCACGCTGACCAGCCGTGCTGCATCGGCTCCGGATCGAGACGAGCCGACCTGCCAGGATGTGCCGTTGTCCAGCACATCTCGCCAGACCGCAGTTCCACCAGCCATGGCACCCGGCTTCTCGAAGATCCGCACCAGTGTCCCGCCGAAGAACGGGCACGAGGTCGGTGATGACAACCGAAACAGGTTGGCCGTCACGTACCACGCATCTCCGTCGTACCCGAAGCCGGGGTAGTCGACCCAGTAGCGGCAGCCGGGGGTGGTTTCGATGAGTGCGGGCGTTCGATACTTGAACCACACGCCGTTGGGGTCGGAGTCGTCCGAGACCGCGAAGGTGATCCACGACTCCGTGGTCGCGGAGTAGTACTCCAGTGCGACGACCACGAATCGACCGATGCGCTCGTCGTAGAAGCACTTCGGATCGAAGGTGAATGCACCGCCCCCCACTTCCTCGAAGAACCCCGGATTGCCGCTTGAGTCAAGGAAGTTCTCGAACTGCGGTGTGCCATCCTTGAGATACCACGCCACCTTCATGTTCACCGTCGCAAGGACATGCGAGGGACCGACCGCCAGGCATGGATCGGGCGGGGCCCACACGGTGGCGCTGATCGCCGGGAACGCAGGATCCACATCATTGCGTGGCACCATGCGCTGCGATCCGTAGACGAGATCATTCGGTGTACCGATCTCGATGGGTGGCCGCTTGTGCGTTGGAAGCAGCGAACCCGGCCGCTGCTGAGACCCCGGCATCACGCGCCGGTCAATCTGCTGTGCCACGGTGCGCGAATCGAAGATCGTCGGCTGCGCCGTGCCAAGGGCGAAACCCCCCTCTACCGACAGTCGCATCGGTGGCGGGATCGTGGCTGGATCACGGCCCGACGGCGGCGTATTGCCGAGGGGGAACGCGGTGCTGACGGCTGCAGCGGGAGCCGGCGCCTGGTGCACAGTACATGCCGCGAGTACCGCGATGAGCGCGCTGATCGCCATGCCGCCCCACGGGATGGATCGGACCGACCTGAAGACACGCAGACGGCGAGAGCAACGCGAGTCAACACAACCATCTGAAGTGCTGGTCATCATGAAACTCCTCTTGGCCCCGTTTGATCAGGACACAGCGACGCGATGCCGAACCCCAAAGCACCATACAAGATGAACTGCAAGGCTTGAATCACCTTCTGTCGCCGAGGTGCCGTGGATCGAAGGAACCTCAAGCCCTGGCTCCAGCTCGGGCATCCAAGTCCCAGGCCCTCGTGCGGTGCCAGATCGGCCCTGATCTGACCGACGAGATCCTGACGCGAGCTGATGGACGAGGCATGGAGTCTCTTGCAGCTAATTTTGGAAACAATGTCCCCCACGGGGCCTTGCGGACAATGCCCGTGATGGATTCACCGTTGCCAACGAACATGCTGCCCAGGATCGCTTGGACGATTGCCGCGCTCGGTGGACTGCTCGCCGCAGGCTCGGTCGTTCATGGCGCACCGCAAGGCGGCTCGGGCGCTGGTGTGCCCTACCAGCATGCCTCGTCGATCGATGGCGCGCCGCTCGAAGGCCTGGTCTTCGTGCCTCCGACGGTCAATCCGTCCACGCCCACCGCACTGGTCATCTACCTGCATGGCGGTGGTGGACTTGGCATCGTGCCCCAAGGCTGGGCCACGCAGCTTCAGGCGCGCGGCTGGATCCTGATCG
>Ga0194116_10001333_pt1 | contig 35614 bp, 18 predicted proteins | sample TA2MahsurfametaG_4_FD_148617 | JGI IMG/M metagenome (GOLD analysis project Ga0194116, IMG submission 148617) | Freshwater microbial communities from Lake Tanganyika, Tanzania - TA2015008 Mahale S9 surface | ecosystem: Environmental > Aquatic > Freshwater > Lake | place: Tanzania: Lake... | reverse complement strand
CTTGTTCTCTTGGTTCAGTCTATACAACTAACAAAAGTTTTAGAAGTGAACATTCATCTACTAATAAACATTTAAGTGAATTTGAACATTTAGAAATTGAAGATATTTTTATTACATTAGATGATTTAATGCAAATAGGTGAAGATTATATTAAATTTGTTGGTCAATATTTATTAGATAATTGTAAAGAAGATATAAATAATCTTGGTAAATTTGTAAGCAAGGGTTTACTAGAAAGAATCCAAAGTATTGTTGAAGCGAATTTTCATCGAGTTAAATATTCTGAAGCAATTCAAATTTTACAGAAAGCAACTAATTTAACAAATCCAGTAGTTTATGGTGAAGATTTGTGTTCAGAATTTGAAAATTACTTAACCGAACATTTTAAAGGACCAGTATTTGTATCTCATTGGCCTATTGCTATTAAAAGTTTTTACATGAAACAATGTGATGATTTGATAACATGTGAAAATTTTGATCTACTTATGCCTTATAAAGTTGGTGAATTAATTGGTGGATCAATGCGTGAAGATAATTTACAGAAAATGTTGGATATTATGGAAAAGAAAGGAGTTAATCCAGAACCATTACAATTTTATCTCGATTTACGAAAATTTGGTTCGGTACCTCATGGTGGATTTGGATTGGGTTTAGATAGAATGTGTATGATGTTTACTGGTATGGAGAGTATTAAAGATGTCGTAGCATTCCCAGTTTATTATAAAAATTGCAATTATTAAAAAACCTTAGTTTAAAAAAAATTGATTGTATATTTTCTTATTCATTTATGATCATATTAATGACAACTAAATTAAATACTCAAGACAATATTGTAGTCAATTATTTACATAAATTATGGAATAATCAGAATTCAGTTATTCAAACACTACTTGATAATAATATAATTAATCGAGTAAATGAACAAGTGAATGAACCAGTGAATGAACAAGTGAATGAACAAGTGAATGAACCAGTAAATGAACAAGTAAATGAACAAGTGAATGAACCAGTGAATGAACAAGTGAATGAACCAGTGAATGAACAAGTGAATGAACAAGTGAATGAACCAGTGAATGAACAAGTGAATGAACCAGTAAATGAACCAGTAAATGAAACATCAGAATTAAAAGAATTAGATAAAATATCAATTAGTATTAAAAATGAAAGTACTTTTAAAAAGAATGTTAAAGAAAACATAGATAAAATTCGAGAAATAGGTTTTAGAGCTTATAAAAATATTGGATTAGAAAAAGAAGTAAATTTAATTGTAAAATCAGTAACAGATAATGAAATAAATCAAGTGTATAATTTTAAGGTATCTGATGATTTTAACAGAAGAAATATAATGAAAGATATTTCAAGATGTACAATATTTCCTAAATATAAATCAGGAGATGTAACTAAACCGGAAAATTTTAGATATTTAGTAAATCATCATAATGTAATTAAAATAATTGATCGTTTATGGTGTATTGATTTGATAAATAGTTGTGGTACTAATCTACCAGATAAAAATATTTATAAAGCTAATTTAGTAAAAGCATTCAATGGATCAATAATAGAAACTGCAGTAGAAAATACTGAATCAATTGATGCAGTTGTATTATTAGATATATCAAAAGCATTTGATTCTCTTGAATGGGATATATTGGAACAACTTTTACAAAGTAATTTATCCAGAAAAACATCTCAAGAAAAAGCAAAAGTATTAGTAGATCAATATATGACAATTTTGAAAAATAGAAAATTATATTATAATAATCATTTCATAAGTATTTCAAAAGGAATACCAACAGGATTACCTAGTTCTAATTTAGTTTTTACTTTGGTATTAGAAGAAATATTACATCGATGGTTTATAAGATACAATTTTAAAAATTATGAAGATTTTATAATGTCTATTTATGTTGATGATATTCATATGAAAATACTTAAAAAACAGAATGCAAATAAAATAATAACTAGTTTAATTGATTTTTTGGTATTATTTAAATTGAATATTAATAAATTAAAATCTCGAGTATGTCCTAATTTGGAAGTAGATTTACCAAATAAATTAAAAAGTGAAGATTTTTATTTGGGTATTCCTTTTACTAGGGATATTAAGTTATATGGTAAATTAATTTTATCTGATTTTCAGAAAAATAAACTAAATTTATCTTGGATTCAAATTTATGATATTTTATGTAAAGAAAAATCTGATGATACTACAAGAAAAATCGTTGGATATTTTAACTATAAATTAAATCCACTTTTAAATAGTGATAACGAAAATTCTAAAGAAGTCATTAAAAATTTTATTTTCAATAATTATGCTAAAGAAGAAATTAAACAAAGAAAAACTAAAAATTACCTGATATTTGCAACCGGTATCTTTATTGTAACTGTATTACTTTCAAAATTTTATAATTAAAAAATTGATTTATATTATTATTATAATATAATTGATATATGTAATTTGTATGTTAGATGTAGATAAAACTTATTTAGATAGTAAGTATTTAGATTTTTATTGGAAAAGTAATATAATTGTTAATAAATCTAAAACTAAAATAAATGAATATAGAAACTTAAATTTAGGAGATGATATTAAAAAAGAAAAATTGAATAAAATAAATAAAAATGTTAATAACTTAATTATTAATGATTCAGAAGAAAACAATAATAATTTCAAATATACAAGTATTATTAGATCAAATAATACAAGAAAAAATAACAAATATACCCTTAGAGAAGAATATAGTAGAGAACAAGATACAAATATTAGAATCAATGATAAACAAAAATCCAGTGAATATAGAACATTTCAAAAATATTCTGATACCAGTGAAAATAAAAGAGAAATGCATAATTTGTCCGAGAAATGCAGAATACATGAACATAACCTTAGAGAAAGAAAAATTTTGTTGGATTCATTCTCAAAACCTAAACTATTAAAAAATTGAAATATAAGTATCTTTCTTTTAAACAATATATCTAATGAGAAAACTAAAGGAATTAAAAGAAATTCACAATATTTTTGTTGAATCTATAACAGATCTTGATAATAAAATTCAGCTACAAATGAAGAAAATAAAATTAGAATATCAAAAAAATGTATCTGAAGAAAAAGTTAGATTGTTAATAGAAGTTTGTAATGGTGAAGGTTTAGATTTTAGTATAATTAAGAATAAATATTTAAAATCTAAAGAATATAATAATTTATCTGAAAATGAATCATTAAAGAGCAATGAAATTAAAGAAGAAGATTTACTTGATAAAATAACTTTTGGTGGAAAAGAGTATTATTATGAAGCCAAAGAAAAAGGTTTAGTATATGATTTAAATTCTAAACTGGTTGGAACTTTTAAAAATGGAAAAATATTTTTAAATTAAATTAATTAATTGAATCATTCTAAGAGTTGATTTTTTTGACCATTTATATTTATTCATAAATTGATTTATATTAGAATCTGATAATTTTGTTCCTTTAAAAGTATCAATAAATGATTTAAGATCTGTATATCCACCTAATAATAAGTTACCTTTTGAATTGAATTTATTTAAATAAATTTGAGGAAATGTTTGTATTTTATTGTTAATATACTTATTTTTTTCTATTTGAGAAATCCAATGAGTCTGAGAAGGTATTTTATGTGATTGTATTAATTCATTTGCTGCTATTGAATAACCACAATTTTGGAGTAATATTAATTTAAGAGAATAATTACTCATTACTATATATATATATTTGATATAAATTATATTAATATAATTAAAGAATATTTTCTATTTTCAACTAATAATGACTGGAGGATTAATTCAATTAGTAACTACAGGTATCCAAGATTCACCAATTATTGGAAATCCAGAAATTACTTTTTTTAAAACAATGTATAGACAACATACAAATTTTTCATTATGTCAACATGAAAGGAACATTGGAACAATTAATTTTGATAAAGAATCATCAAAGATTATTGAAAAAAATGGTGACCTTTTATATAATCAAATTTTTAGAATTGAAATACCTTATTTTGATATTATGAAAAAAACCATTCAACAAACCCAAAATATTTTAATGGATACAGGTTACAAAAATGGTTATAATTTTAGTAAATTATCAGTTAATTTTATGAATTCTTACTGTTTGATATATTATTTGGAGAATAATGATTCTTGGTATATAATACCTGAAAATTTATTTAAATTATCATCTTTTACATCATTTAAATCTTTAATTGAATCTATTGAACTTACACCAAATTTACTACCAGATTATATTCGTACATCAGATTTAAATCAATTTGTAACTAATTATCAACTAGAAGACAATGATAAATCATCAATAATAAGTATTTTACGAATTACATCTAATTTCTTTGAACAATTTTGGATAGATTGGGTAAGTAAAACCGATGATATCAATATGTTAAATCAATTGATTACAATCAAAAGTTTTTATAATAAATTGAATTTATTTTTGAAAAAAAGAATGTTTGATATTTATTATTTAAAAAACAATTATTACAAAAATCAGGATTATTTTGATTTTTCATCTAATGTTTCATCAGAAGAAATTATAATTAAAACAGAAACAGAAAGATATTTTGAACATTTAAATTCAAATATCAACGAAAATTTAAATTTTGACATTGATATGGCAAAAAAATATTGTAAAGATAATTTATATGATTTTAATGATTATAAGAAAAATATTTTAATTTATAATTCATTATTAGTTTTATCTTTAATAAAATTATTATATTCATCATCAGAAATTTATACTTTTTGGAATAAATATGAAATTGATCAAGAAAATTTACCTAATTTAAATATAAATTTGAACGATTCAAATATTCAGAATGAATGGAAAGAAAATATTAATAAAATATTAAATGATACAATAGGAATAACATCATTAAAAAATCCATTATATGAAAATTTAATAAATAATTATTATAAAATAGAAGAAAAAAATAAAGAAAATTTCAAAGATACTTTTAAACAAATAGAGGTTTATGGAATATTTAAAATAAAAAAAATATATGCATCTTTAAAAATATTTATGGATAGATTTTTACTAATACCTGATTATCAACTTAATTTTAATAATGGATATATTAACAATAGATATCCTGATAATAGTGTAAAACAATTTTATTTGCAAAATAATTATGATGAATTACTCAATAATGAATTACAAAAATATCCAAATTTAATATCTGATCAAAATAAATTAAGTAATATAGAGAATAAAAATTTATCTCCAGTTGATATTCAAAATATATATGGAGTTATTGCTGAAGAAGCATCTAAAGTTTTATTTAATTTTGTAAATTTTGATCTTGGTTTAAAATCATTAATTGTTTTATGGAAAAATTGTGTCATAAATAGATTGTATAAAAGATATTTAGATTATAGTTCATTTGGAAATAAAAATGAAGGATTAACTGATTATGGAGGTTCTAGATTATTAACTTTTTATTATTCTTTGAATTTAACAAATTTATATAACTTTAAGGAATTTTCAAATTCATTCTACGAAATGTTTTATAAAAATAGTTGGATAGGAACATTAAATTATAATATTAATGATTTTTTAAAATTAAAAGAAAATATTAATTACATAAATTTACATACATTAAATACAACAGATTTTACAAATATTAATACAAATAATAATTTTGTTAAATTAAATATTTCAAATAAATACACTTATCAATATTTAGTTGACCAATATGATAATTATAAATATTTGATGGAACCATTTGATAACTATGATAAAAAAAATTACAAAAAAATAAGATTAGAATTGTCTAATAATAAATTATACTTAAGATATGATAATTTTTATGATGAAAACAGTCAAATAAAGTTATGTTTATTACATAATTCTAATACCAATAAACAATTAAATTTAAATAATTATGAAGGATTAGGTAAATATGATAAACTGGAATTATCATGGTCTTCATTAGAATATAAAATAATAAATAATGAAAGAAATTTTAATAGTTTATATCTTGTATTTAGTGATGTAAAGTTAATTATTGATAAAGAAAAAATAAACATATCAGACTATTTAAATCAAAAAAAATTATTATTAAATAATTTATTATTTGAAATGGATGTAAATTATGAAACATTTGTTCCTATTGTTTGTTTTAGTAATGAAACAATAAATTATCCTAATATTGAAGTTAAAAAATATTATTTATTATCAAAATATAACAATAATAAAATAAGACTATTAAATATTGAAGAATCAGGATATGAAGTTTCAATCGATAATTCTGTAGATAATGAAAACAATCTTAAAATATTAACAATTAATTACATTGATCCAAATAATAAAATAAATCCTCCTATTTATTTAAAATGTAGTGTTGAAGATTCAAAAACAAATTATAGTTTAGACATTGGAACATATATTTACAGAGTAACATTTTATAATTCAACCGAAGAGTCATTATTAGGAGAAAGTGTTAAAATTACAATTACTGAAAATAACAAGTTAATAAAATTAGAAGAAATTCCTATATCACTAAATTTAAATGTAATAGGTCGAAGAATTTATAGAACTAAAGTAAATGGTGATAAATTTTATTTGTTAAAAGAAATAAATAATAACCAAATCACAGTTTTAATAGATGATATTACCGATAATAAACTAGGTATTGATTATAATATTGATTCATCAATTAAATATATAAATATTGCAGAAAATAAAAGTCTAGTTACAAAACAAATTGTAAATTTGGTTAAAAACGATAATTTTTTCATTGTTAAGGATTTAAATGGTAAAAATATTATTTTACCAAAAAATTATGATAATATTTTAGATATTTACATAGAAGTAATTGATTTAAATAAAAATAAAGATAAATTTAAGTTGATTAAATCTAATGATTATACTATGGAATCAAACGGTACAATAAAGTTAAAAAATGAATCATATGATAAAAATTATCTTTATTGGTTAGTAAACAGTAAAACATATCAAGAAAATATTAAATTACTTCCAAATCAGAAAAATGTTCCTTTTAAATCTACTGCTTTTAAATTAATTAATTTTGAATCCGATACTATAGATTCAATAGAAGCAGGTTTATATAAATACAAAATAAGTTTTTACAATACAATAACAGAAGAAGAATCATTATCATCAAATGAGATATCAATAAATATACTAAATAATAATCAGATAAAAATTAGTGATTTTTCTCCAATATTTGACAAAACATTTAATAGTTGGAAAATTTATAGAACCAAAAAAAATGGAAATATTTTTTATTATCTTGATAATATAATTGAAACAGAAAACAACTTATATATTGATAAAAAAAAAGATAATGTATTAAATAATGAATATCAAAATGTTAAATTAAGAATAACACAACCTATAAATACACATCTAATTAATAATTTTACCAGACAATTATTTTTAACTGTTGAATATCCAAATTGGCAGACTGGAGCTGATACATTAAAATATAAATTAGAAGAAGGTACTTATAAATATACTATAACATTTTTAAATATTAATATTAATGAAGAAACAAATGAAGAAACAATAACAGAAGAAACTATTAAAGGAAGTGAAACAGCTATTAATATTTATGTCCCAAGAAATTTAATATGGATGTATTATTCTAAACCCACTGGGAGAGTTAAAATTACTATTCCTAATTCCAATAATCCAAATGTTACACACATAAATATTTATAGAACCAAAGTAAATCAAAATGACTTTTTCTTATTGAAAAAATGTGAAATAAGTAAATTAAATTTATATGAATATATAGACAACGAAATTGATGAAAATTTAACCGTTCCAATCCCTCCTTCAAATATAAAAATAAATACTTATAATATTTTAAAAATATTAAATACAGAAATAACTCCTAATTTACATTCATTTATTTCTCATTCAACTGATTTAACATTTGCAAATGAAAAACATATTTCTGATTTAAATGATTATCTATTTAATAAGCCATTTATAATGTTAATTAATGATAAAGGTCCTGATATTTTTAATAGTTTAAATTCTCTAAAACAATCCTTACAAACAACAAATGCTTATTTTTATAATGTACCATTTAAAATTAATTCATCTTCAATTATTACAGTTGATAATAAAAATTCATCATATCTCATACCTTTGTCTTCTCAACAGTTTTTTAATAAAACAGATTCAAAATATTATTCAGTCGATTTAAAAAACAATTTAATAGTAGAAACCCAAGATGAACAGATAATTCAGAAATCATTTAATCCTGCATTTGATGAATTTAATATTTCAAATATGTTTTTAAACTCAAATAATTATTCATACATTTTAATTGATCAAATATTAGAAAAATTCAATGATGTGATTATTGCAAATCCAGAATTTAAATTATTAGTTAATTTAATTGATAATATTAACAATGAATTTATTAGTATTAAGTCTATTTTGGATTATAATAATTTATTTGGTTTAACTACTAAAAAAATTTTAGTTAATTTAAAAAATATTAATAAAGTATCTGACGCTTTTAATGATAAAATATATAATATTGACTTAATATCTTATTCAAATTTAGACTATATAAAATATTCTCATTATGCACTTGAATTGAAAAATAATGAAGTAAAAGATATTAATAATATAAAATTAAATATTTATGATAGTGATGTAAATTTAGCCAAGTTAAAAATAATATCACCAGTTTATCAATATTATGATGCAAACAAAAAAATATCAGTAAATTTAAAAGACTATTTAAAAAATGTTAGTTCTTTTTTTAAGGAACATATAGAATTTATCAATAAAAATTTAGATTATTTGAATATAACAGATTCTAATAATTATCAAGAACAATTTTTATCAACTAATGAAATAACCCAACATAAATACAATAATTTTTACGAATATGATAATACTGATAATCAAATAAATTTGTTACATCCAATCATTGAAAAAACTAAAATATCAAAAATTAATATTAAAACTGATAATTTAATTACAATTAATAATTTTAGTATAACAAGTGATAAAACAATTACAACAAACGAATTTAATGAAAATATTTTGCAAAATAATTTTAATGATTCTAAATTTAAATTTGAAAATAGAAATGAATATAAAACAGATAAATTTAATTATTTAGGATTGTGTCATATTGATAATAATTATGAAGTTAATTTAGATGATAAATATATTGTTTCAAATGGTATAAAATATTTTCAATTAGATGATAAAAAAATATATTTAGGTACAGCTGATAATACTTTAGGAAGATATTATTTAGGTAAAAATAATAAAGAAAATAAACTTTTGGTCTCTTCATTTTATTGTTCAAATCCATATGAACTAAAATTCGGAGATTCAAATTTATATTTAGAATTAGAAAACACAGAAGGGTATTATTATAAATTAAACATTATGTGGGATAAATATAAAGAAATCACATTGAATGAAGGTAATGTTCTACCGAATCCATCACAAAATCAATATAATTATTTTAATAATACATCTGATAATTTATTATATTATTCAGATGGAACTAATTGGATTCCAAGTCCAAAAATAGTAAATGCAATAATTAAAGTTAGTAATATACCAAATTATTTAAATAAAGTAGTTTTAATTCAAAATAGTGGATATTTTATTTGGGGAATACAATCAAATCTTAATATTGAGTGTTTATTTTATATTAATAATATTTATCATGAAGGAATATTAGAAAATAAAAATAATAATAGTGCTACTTTATATTTAAAAACTAAATATGTAATTGATATTAATTTTAATGAATTATTTTATTCTAATAATTTAAAGAGTCAATTAATTAAAAATATTACAGTTGAAGAATTTAAATATTTTAATTTTGAAAAGAAATTTAATAATTTGTTTGATTTTGATTATTTTAATTTTGGTAATAAATATTATACTTCAAATGAAATTATTAAATCTACAGCACCTCAATATACTTATAAATCAAATCCACAATTTACTAATGAAACTTTAACAACGATAGATTCATTTTTATATAATAAAATATTTATGTATATTAATTCAAATGATTTAAATGATTTTACTAAGATAACAGCTAATAATGGAGATTTAACAGTTTTTACTGAAATAGAAGCAGAAGAAAGCCCGATAGAACTTAATTCAATAGTAGAACCAAAAAAATATGGATTTTATATCTATAAAAACAAGTTGTCTAAATTTGGTGTTTGGAATGAAATTGTACCAATAGTAAGCACAATAGCAGTTGTGTCAATTAATCAACCTGTTATTAATGGACTTTATATATATCAAGACAAGTTGTTTAAATTTGGTGAATGGAAAGAATTAGATGCAATAGTAAGCCCGATAGCAGTTACTTCAATTAATCAACCTATTTTAAATAAATTTTATATATATAATAACAAATTATTTAAATTTACAGGTACTTGGAATCAAATAATACCAATAGAAAGCACAATAGAAGTTGAGTCAATTGATCAACCTATTATTGATGAACTTTATATATATCAAAACAAGTTTTATACATTTAAAGGTATTTGGAATGAAATAGTAGCAAATCAAAGCCAGATAGCAGTTGAGTCAATTGTTAAACCCATTATTAATGGTTATTATATCTATCAAAACAAGTATTTTAAACTTAAAGGTACTTTTAATCTAATAACAACTGGACATTATAGAATAATTTCAAAAACATCATATAATAATGAATTTTATATTATCAATTCAAATGGATTTATAGTTTTGATTATTATAAAAGAGAATGAATATATTTTGAATAATAATAAATTATATAAGAGAGTTAAAGATAATAATAATAATAATTATATTTGGAATATAATTTCATCTGGAAACTATTTAATTAATTCAAATAATCTTTTGTTCAATAATAAATATTGTTCAATATTTAATGATCAAATTATTAAAAATACAGTTCAATGTTATAAAAAAAGTGATTTTAAAAAAATTATTGCCAACAATGGAGATTCAACAAATAATAATATTGGTTCTAATAATGATTATATAATTGATAATAATAATTTATTTAAAAAAAGTAATTCAAAATGGAATTTAATAACGAATGATACTTTTATAATTAAATCAAATAACTTAGATTTTAATAACAAAAAAGTACAAATTAATTTAATAGATTTTATAGAAATACAAGCAGAAGAAACTATTTCAATAACTAATTCACCTACTTCTAATGGTTACTACATCTATCAAAACAAATTGTTTGAATTTACAGATAATTGGAATCAAATAACAACTGGATTATATAAAATAGAATCAACAAATAATAATTATAATAATCGATTTTATTTAATTGAATCAAGTGGTCTTTTAAATCAAATATATAATAGTTTAATATTATATGATAGTAACTATAAAAAAATAGACTTTATTTCAATTTCTGCCAATGAAGGAAATATTTGGAAAAGTAAAGTTATATCTAATAGTTATATAATTTTCGATAATAAACTTTATATTGGTGTAGATAAAGAATGGAAATTAATATTAGGAGGTTATTATAAATTTCAATCTAATATTAATTTTTGGAATAATAAATTTGTTAATATTAATATTGATGGAACTATGAATGTAGTAAATAATTTCAATCAAATAACAGCCAATAATAAAACAGAAACAGTATCTGAAAATCAATATGTAATTGATAATAATTTATTATATCAAAAAATTGGATCTCAATTAGTTAAAGTAAAATCAGATTTCTATTTATTATTATCAAATAATTCAAATTATAATTCTAAATATGTTAAAATAACTGATGGAAAAATTAACATTGTTTCAAATAAATTATCAAAACCTAATCAAAATAAAGTTACCGTAGATTTATTAACACCAATGACTATAAAAAATTCAGTAGTTTATTCATATTATCAAGATTATGAATTTTCAAAAAAATTAAAAGATATTGATTATGATAATTGGATTTTACTTATTGATACTGATATATTAACTAAAAGACATTTTATGTTAAAAGTAAATGAAATTAAGAATAAACAAATACCATGTGCTAATTATAACATATGGATTTTACCAATGAAAAATTTACCAATTATTAAACATTCAAATCAAGATATATCAATAAATCAAAATGGTGAAATAACAAATTTGAATAATTTACAAGATTATTCATACTATTTAATAAAATACAATAATTCTAGTTATATTTATTATTTTGAAACAGGTAATTCAATAATTCCTAATGATATTAATATTCAATATAACTTGAAGGCACCTCAAAATCAAACTATTAATATCAGAGAAATATTTATAATAAATAATGATATATTTAATACTGATTTTAAACAATTAGTAAAAATTTATGATACTCTAAAATTTAAAGAAAATTTTATTAATAAAGAATTACAATTATCAGTAAACCAAATTATAGCAAATAAAGGAACATCAACAGATAATACTGTAGGTAATAATAATGATTACATAATTGACTATAATAATTTATATCAAAAAATAAATTCAGAATGGAATATTGTAACTAAAGGAACATATTTAATTAAATCAGATAATTTAGATTATGATAACAAGATTTTAGAAATAGACTATCAAAAAACCATCGAAATAATTGATGTTGAAGACAATATTATATTTCCAGAATATCCAATTGATAATGTTTCATATATCATAAATGGGAATATATTGTATAAATATAATAATAATAAATGGAATGAAATATATGCAAATGTAAGCCAGGTAGAAGTTGAGTTAATTCCTGATCCTATTAAAGATAATTTATATATATATGAAAACAAGTTGTTTAAATATACAGGTACTTGGTATCAAATAGAAGTAATTGTAAGCCAGATAGAAGTTAAGTCAATTATTCAACCTGTTATTAATGGATATTATATCTATCAAAACACATTGTTTAAATTAGGTGAATGGGAATTCGTAAAAAAAGGATATTTTAAAATTAAAATAGTTAATAATAATGATAGTTATTATAAAAATAAATATATTTATATTGGATATGATTATAATATTTATGAAATTAAAAATAGTTTAAATTTTGGAAATAAAACAGAATTATATAAAGGTATGACATATAAGTCTTCTTATTTAAAAACAATATATGATATTAAATATTTAACAGAAATTTCAATAGGTCTTGAAGGTGATAATTTATTTCTAGTAACTTTATTTTTAAAATCAAAAACAAATTCATTATTTCTAAAATACCCGATTTTTTTTAAAAAAAAAGAGGAAGTATTTTTTCCAAATCTTAAAGTATATTTTAATATAAATGAATCTAATGATTATAGTATAATTGATCCAAATGATGTAAATGGTACTAAATATAATAATTCACTTATACCTATTAATTATGATAAAATTATTACTACAACTTTAAATCAAACAAAAATAACAATAAATGACGATTTAATTATAGGTAAATTTTTTGATATTTACGATGGTTATGAAATAAAATCATTATCACCGTATTTAGAATTTAATCCAACTACAAAAAATTTAAAGATAAAATCTGGTTATGATATTTATAATGATGATTTGAATAATCAAGTTAATTTCTTTCATTTTTGGAAACTAGAATTAAAAAATATATCAACTGGATATACAAATATAATAATATTTTGGACATTTTTTACTAAATCAATAAATTTAATTAAAGAATATTTAAAAATTAATGTAGATTCTACATCTGATCCAAAAATTGGGATATCTCAACCATATAGTAATGAAAAAATTAATAACTTTGGTAAAAATCATATACTAATAGGCTCTTACCCTGATATTTTTATACAAGATATTGATAATTTATTTATAAAAAATATTGAATTTGAAGGCAATCTTGCATTTAAATATTATACAGATACCAGACATGAAAATAAAAATATAAAATATGAAATAAAAAAAATAAATTATAATTACATTAATAATAACAAGCCTAGTATTGAAAAACTAAGTGTAAATGTTTTGAAAAATATAAATACAAAACAATACAAAAATCTATACGATAAAATTATGGTTTATATTTTAATATGTTATGATGATAAGGAATTGAAGACTTTAACTGTATTTTTAAAATCTGAACTTGATAAATACACATCATATTTTACTAAAAACTCATTATCTATTTATTATACAACCAGTTTACCACAGTTTGTAAGCAATCCTATAACAATATATCCATTATCTTTAAAAGATAATACTTTATATTCAGTAAATAATTGTAATAAATTATATCTTGAAATGGGTGAAATTATTATTATTGATGATAATTATTTTTATGTTGAAGGCTTGAATGTATTTACTGATAATTATGACTTAAAACTAATAAGAACAGGAAAAGATTTAATATATAAATATTGTGGATATTATACTATTGGTAATTATTTGAGTAAAAATAATAAGATTATACCAGATTTAAAATATGATAATATTAATACATACAAATCTTTAAGTGGTTATAATGATGACTCTTATGGTGAATTATATTATTCGAATATTATGTCAAAGGTATTTATTAAAAATGGAGGATGGTTAGAATATGAAAAAGATATTAATATTTTAAATGAATCATATTTAAATATTAAATTATTACATAATCAAAATAAATTATATCAACTAGATAATTTTGTAAAATTAAAAGTTTTAGATAAAATTATTGATGATAATCGAACTATTTATGAAATAAAAGATATTAAAGATGGAGAAATAATTTTGGATAAAGATTTGTATGAAAGTGATAATTTACTAATGAATTTTAGATTACCGTATCAACCATTTAAGAATAAATACATCAACTTTGATTCAAATGGTAATATTTTATCTGAAATTATTCCTGATAATCAATCTATAATATTTGATTACATTATTCCTATAATTGCTAATAATGAATTAACTACATCTAATCCTGTTGAAATTAACACATATATATTTGAAAACAATAAATTATATAAAGGTACTACTGATTTATGGAAAGAATATAAATTAACCGATCCACCTGTAGATGGAACTTATTTAATAGATAATAATAAATTATACATTGGTACTAATATTGAATGGAAAACTGTTAATGGTAATTATAATATTAAATATGAAGATTATTATGCTGAAATAGATGGAACATTAAATAAATATGAAAATTATTTAATAGATTATAAAATTAATTATATTCATGACATATTTTATATTAAAGATGAACAGAATAATAGAGTAAATCAACAAAACAAATATTATAAAATTAATTCTTATCTCCAAATACCATACTTTGAAAATCAGTATATTAAAACAAATGAACATGGAAAAATATTTTCATTAGATAATAATTTGTTTGTAGTTAGAAATAATAAAATTAATGTCGATAGTACCTTTTTACCTGGTTTTAGAAAAGTTAGAATCTGGGAAACAGATTATTGGTCACAATTTGAAAATGTATTTGATGTACCTAGTAAAGGTGAATATCATATTGATGATAATTACCCGTTTAAATTAAAATTAAAATATGATAATTCAATAGGGGTAAATAGATTTTATTTTAATAAAAAGGAATTAATAATTAATAATAATATTTTTTATTTTTTACAACCTATAAAAATTAGTGGTACTTATAATTATATCAAGTCTATTATAACTTATGATGATGATCCATTAGTTGTTTTTTATTTATTAAATGATATACCTTATACACTTTTACAAGATCAAGAAATAGATATTATATTCTCACCTAAAAAACCAAATAATGTAAATTTATATTCTCAACTCAAGATAAAATATAATTTTGGAATTCAAATTGATAATTACAAAGAATTAAATGATGAAGTTGATTATAATAATACTTATAAACAAATTGAAGTAATTAGATATATTCTTAAAAATGATGAACTAATATTTATTGAAAAAATACGTAATTACAATCCTATTATATTTGAATATGGTAAATCTATAGAATATAATGAAAAAATTAATAACATAAATAAATTAGAAGGATATACTAATGTATATTTTTATAAATATAAACAAATTGATTCAGATGGAAAAATTAATAATTTTGATACATTAATTGGATCATATCATTTAATTATAGAGAAAATAGAAAGTGGTGAAAATATACATTTAGCAAAAATAATATATCCTAATAAACTTAAGATATACACTAAATTCACATCATCTAATAATGATACAATAGTTAACAGAGTTTTTAATATGAAAATAAATAATTTTCAAGAATTTACATATTCACCATTATTACTAACAGAATCAAAAAATTTAATAGAAATTAATAATAATAAAGTTGAAATAATTCAAAAATATAACATTAATTTATATGATACACCCGATATTTTAATCAGCAATAATATAACAACATATAAATATAAATTTAAGGAATTAAATAATGGTATAAATCAAATTTTTCAATACATTTATACTGATGAAAAATTAACTAATAGTTGTAAATTAACTGTTGAAAATAATAATAAAGAATATTCGTTTATTTCTAATAATTATTTATCAAATGATCTAAAAATTATTTATACCAAATTAGATAATTATTTAGTTAGTACTACCAAAAACAAAAATTTAAAAACAACTAAATTATTAAATGATAAATCATTAGAAAAACTTATAAATTCTAACGTTTTAGATATTGAAAATTTTACTTTAAATATGATTGTATCAAAAATTAGTCCATCAAAACCATTATATTATTATAAAACATTAGATAATACTAACTTATTTACATTACAAACCAATCAAACATATTATGTAGATAAAAATAATTTATTGATAGAATTTATAAATCCAAATAATAGAATTATATTGGTTAAAAATGTTATAGATAATGATAAAACTGAATTAAGTAATGATTATTTTACATCTAAATTATATGTTGAAAATAAGATAGATACAAGTTTAATTCTTGATTCAAATATACTATTTAATGATGTTAAACAAATGAAAATTAAATTATTATCTAATAGTTATATTGATGATTCTTCAGTATTTAATTATTTAAAACCGTGGGAAAATTGGTCCTTATTAAATTCAATAAAAAAAATAAGTCGGCTTTCAGATTTTTGTTATTCTGGAAAATTATCTTTTGATGGTACAAAATTAATAATTTTAAATGATCAAACAGGAAAATATATTACAATCGAAGAATATAATAAATTAGGTAAATTTATAGAAAATGTTACTAAATATCAAAAATCAAAAACAAACTTTTTAATTATGAGAAATGAAATTGAACCATATATATTAAATAATTTAACTAATTGGTTATATAATCCATCTTTTTTTCTAGATGTAAAAACAAATATAAATACTTTTTTAAATATGAAATTTGCAGTAACTTTTGATGGAAATAATATTTTATTCAATGATGATCTTAATGTTGAATTATATAATAATGAGGTAGCTAGTTATATCACAAATGAATTTACATACGATCAAGTTGGAAAAACAGTTTATAGATCAGATGATTCTTACAATAAAATTAATGTTCAAATTAATAATTGGATCAATAAAATAACAGATAATAACATTAATACAAGATTCTTTGGAGTTTCAATTCATAAATTATGTAGATATTTGGTAGAAATAGGTCAACAATTAATTGATTTGATTAATTATTTTAATAAACCTTTCATTGATACACCTGAATATTTTTACAATAATCCTCTAAAATTTATAATAAATAAAATGTGGGAAAAATATAGTAATAATAGTAATATTAATTTGTTGAATAAAGAATTTTCTGATAAAATGGAATTAAAATACAACATTGATTACATTAATAACATATTATCAAGTATTAATTATTATAACAATATTACATTTGGTCTTACTGGTATATATTCTAATAATATATATAATAATTTTACTTTTTTAAGAGAATTTACAATATCTAATTTAACCAAATACGACCCAAATATTTTTGCCTATTTAAAACCAACATATAAATTATTAACTAGTGAAATCTATCCATATAAAATAAATTTTAAAGGTAACGAAATTATTCCTAATAAAACATACTCTATAGATTTTCTAAACGGTAAAAAAATTACAGAGGATATTATAATTACTAATCCAGAAATTTATACAGATCAATTAAAATTTTATTCTAGTTATAATATTAAATCTACAGATTTTATAGTTGTTAAACAAAATAATGAATTTACAATAAAAGAAATTACAATTTTAGGAACTAGTTATTTAATAAAGTTTAATAATGATATCAATGTAAATAAAATTGATCAAATCTATTATAGAAGTTATAATTTACCTATTTTATCAATTAATAACACTAGTTATATTAATATTTTAGTTCCATATACCAATGATGAAAAGAATTTATTAAATGAAATTAATATTAATGATTCATTTGAATTGAGAAATAGTATTGGTATTAAATATGTTAAAATTATTAATAATAAACAATATTTGTATTTTTATTCAAATAAATTTGTTTTTATTGAAAATAAAACAGTAGTTAAAACAAAATCTAATATTTATATTCTACATAATGATGGTATTGGATATTTTATAAAAGGAATAAATATTGAAAGTACAGAATATGACATTAATATTATAACTATGGTTAATTTAATAGAAATTAAAAATATGAAAGAAATTATGATAGATTTTAAAACTGAACCTTTAATTACTGATTCTAAAAATAGACCGGTTAATGATAATATAATTATACCATTTGAATATGAAATCTATAATAGTACAAATAAAATTAGTATTAATCCTATTAAAATAAATACATATGGAGATGGAAAAATTATTTTTAATTTTACTAATGACGACTATAACAACATAATATACTATGATTTGAAAAATTTTGATAAAATTAAACAAGTTAAAAAAGTTGATCATGAAATAACCAATAAAATAAATAATATTGAATTATATGATGAATATTTATATCAATTTGAAAATTATATTGAAGGAACTAATGATCTAAATGATACTAAAATATTTTTGTATAATAAAGATAGTACTAATTTACAAGACCATGATCAAATAAATGCTGTTAATGGAATTTTTGAACCAACCTCAAATAAACTAGATAAAACTTCTATTTTTATAAAAAAGAACAAAGTAAAAAATCAAACTATATTTTCAGTTAAAAAAAATTATACTAATTTAAATAATATTTATTTCATTCAAAAAAATTCATGGATTATTCAAAGTTACAATTTAGATTCAAATATGATTACAATAGTAATTTCTAATGATTTTAGATTTTTATTAGAAGGTGAATATTATTACCAATTTGGTAAACAAGGTCAAGAGAAAAATATCCTAAAATATGATATAAAAATAGAATCTATTAATAATATTTTATATTTATCATTCCCATGGATACATGAACCTATACAAGGTAATGCTAATTTCTTTCAATATTATATAGAAAATAAAATACCAGTTACTAAGCCTATTAATAACAGAAAAGCTAAAATAACTATTGATTATCCATATCAATATAAAAATAATGTTTTATTTTATACTCTACCTTATTCAGGAACATGTAAAGAATTTGGTAATTATTTGTATAAATTAAAGACACTTGATTTATCTAATAATAAATTAACTATTACTGAAAATAGTAATTATAATGGTGAATATGAAGGTGGTATTTGTGATGAAGTTATTTATTTATTTAAATCTGGTAGTCAAATTAATGGAAAATTATTTGATAGATTTTTTGATAAAGATGGATATATTTATTTAATATTTTCAGTAGATGAAAAATTAGACTTGTCCAATCAAATTATTTATACTTATAGATTAGCTGATTTTGTTGATAAACAAATTTTAAAACTAGAAGAATATCAAACATCATTTAATTTAGTTGATTATTATGAACAAACAAAATCTAATGAAATATTTTTACTGGTAAAAGATGATATGAAACCATATTTTAACTCTTTTGATTTAATACAAAAACCAAGTAAATTTTATTTAGTATCATATATACCATACACATTAACAAATATTTTTAATGAAAATAAGTTTATACCAAATAAAGAAATGCAAAAAAATTATTCATTTAAATCAGAAGAAATTATAACTTATGAAAATATTAATTGGAAACCAGTTCATAAAATGTTTGAGTATATTAGAATATATTTTAACGATCAATTAATGGAAGAATTAAATGAGGATGTATTTTTAATTAATTATTTTTTATATTATAGTGATGAAAGAAGAAAAAAATCAAATAATATTACTAAAATTCGAAAAACAAATGAAGAAAAATGGCAATTTTATATTCCATTAATTTTTTGGTTTACTAACAAACCAGGTTTATCAATACCATTAATTTCATTACCATATACTCAAATTAGATTAGTTTATAAATTAAATGATATTAAAAATGTAGTTACTAATAATTTGAATGGTGCTAAATTTAGATATAAAAATCAAGGAGTAGACATTTTAAAAAATAATCCGGAAATGACAATTTATTTAAATACTGATTTTATATTATTAGACACACTTGAAAGAAAATTATTTGGATCATTAAGTCATGAATATATGATAGAAAGATTTATTAAATCACCTATTAATTTTATAAATAATCCAGTTTTAGATACCAAATCAATAAAATTAAGTGGATTAATTAAAGATATTCATTTTATAGCTAAACCAATTAATCATACAGACGTATCATATTATCCTGAAGTTATTACAAATTATGATGTACGATATACTAAATATTTAATAGCTTTAAATTATTATAATCAATGGATTAAAGATAATAAAATTTATAAATCAACTGACCAACAAAAATATAATTTGGAAATAGAATGGATTGATAACATTAATTTGTACTTGAATCAATATTTTAATCTTACAACAAAACAAATTAATGATCCTGAAAAAATGAAAGAGTATCCTTATTATGATATTCAAAGATTAATTAATCAATTTGGAAAATGGTCTATTTACGACAAAGATTTATTAAAATATTTATATTTTTTCCAAGTTACTTATTTAGAAAATATATGGGAAAAATATTATTATACAAATGATGAAACATTAAAAAAAGAATATGGAAAGAAATTAGATTACAGTCTTACAATTTATTTAAAATATTTATATTCAAATAAAAAGATAGTTAATGAAATATCACCAGTTGAATCAATGATTATTAAAGTTGATGGAACTAATTTATTTGCTGAAAGAGATTATAGATATTTCTCTGATGTTTTACCTTATCAAAAATTTAAAAATAGTGCACCTACTGGATTTTATTCATATACATTTTCACTATATCCATTAGAAGATCAAAATTCAGGTCATTTAAATTTTTCACATTTTAGTAATATAGAATTAACTGTAAAATCCAACCAAGAAGCATTTAAAAATTATGGTTCATATAACTTAAATATGTGTGTTAAAGAATATAATATATTAAGAATAATGAGTGGTTTAGCATCTACAGCTTGGATAGACTAAATATTAAAACCCAACCCACCAATTCCATGAGAAACTCTAAATAAATTATATTGAATACCATAACATCTAACAATAACAGAATTTTGATAATTAATTATTGGATTCATTTTAAATTGTAAATAACTATCATCTACTTTACTAAAATTCATAGTTCCTGAAGGTTGAAGTTCTGTTGGATTTAAACCAAAAGAGTAATAATATACGCCAAATTGTTTATTCATTATTTTTGATTGATAAATTGGTACATTTATATAATATTGGTTAGAATCTAATTCCATTCTTTTTATTGAATTTATTAATAATGAATTGTTTAATATGAGATAATCTTTATTTGTATTTGGATAAGTGCTATAATTAAAAAAATCTTTTGATTCAATGTTTGATTTTAATATTGCTCTCCAAGCTATAAACTTAATTGGATTTATAAATGGTATTTTATAAATTGAATTAATTGAAGTTATCAACTGTTCTGGAATAGTCTGAATAACCGGAATTAAGTATTCATGTGAATTATTCAAAAAATTATATCTTTCAAAATTATCTAAATAAATATAACTAACTAATAAATAAGATTTAATAAATGATGGTTTAATAAAATTAAAATAATTTTCATCTTCTACTACTAATGTATTCGATTTAATAAAAAGTTCAAATTTAGTCTTTTCTCCTTGTAGTTTTAATTTTGTATCTTGATCATTATTTGGTATTTTAAACTTTCCTTTTATTTGATTATAAAATATTTTTTGATTTAATTGATCAAAATAAATGAATTCTCCTATAATTTTTTCATTTTGATATATTTGATAAAAATATTCACCTGGTTCTAATATACAAAAATTATTGGTTACATTAATATAATGACTTGGTGATATTTTGTAACATGATTCAAAATTATTTAAATCAATATGAATTTTGATATCATGATGAGATAAAGCTATTAAGGGTAAACATAATCCAGTATCTTGACAAAACCAAAAAGAAAGAGGTATATATAAATTATGGGTTGGTTTATTATCTGAATATTCATATAATTCTTTGATATTTCCTATCATTTTATCATATGATTTTCTATGTCCCATTCCTATTGTCATTTCATTCCATATATTTAACCAATCACCATAATGTCTATCAATTATTGTTCCTCCTATTTCTAATTCAATATAATTAATTAATACCAGACCTATTTTTTTAACCCAAGCAAATTTTTTCTGAGAATTTTCACTAATAATATCAGGTAATTCAACATATAGATATGTTAGACCCATTAAATCAGCATTTTTACCAATATTTACAGTACATTTGCGTCCAAAATCCGGTGTTGTTTTAAAATATTGTGGTGTTGGTTCTATAGAATAATTAGTATGTCGTTTATATGCTATTTTAAAAAATGTTATTTCTGGTTGAGCTGATAAATATATATTTTCTTTTCCAACTGAAACCAATATTAAAAGTCCTAAGCCCATTATACTTGAATTAGAAATTTGATCTTTAAATATTTATTAAAATTAAAAAAAATAATAATAAATAATTATTTAATTAATTGGAACAGTCTTTTTAGTAGTTGGATTTGTTTTATTTGAAATTTCATTAACTTTTTCAGCAATAGCTTGGATAATTGACATTAAACTATTTTGTTTTCTTGAAACTTTATCAAAATAATTATCACGAGCTTTAGTAAATTCTTTAAGATGATCAACAGTAAGAGATGTTTCTTTATCAGTTTGACCAAATACTTGTATTAAATCAGCATATCTTTCAGCAAATGCAATAAATTCGTTCAATTTTAATTCATTATTTTTTAATGATTCAATAAGTTCTTTAATCTTTTTCTCATCTTCTGGTTCAATATCTTTATTATAAACTTTTAATCTGGCTTTGAGAGTATTATATTGGTGATCAATCAAATCAGCTCTTAATGGTACTAATTGAGGTCCTCCACCATTTAATACAAATCTAACAGTAGGATGTATATTTTGTCTTAAATTAATTTCTGTTCTTAGTCTTGAGTCATTTAAAGCATTTCTAACACGTAATATTGCTGACGTATATGATTTTTTAGGTACTGCTTCATAAGTTAATCCTCTTTTAGCTAATAATGTTCCTTTAAAAACTGTGGAAAGATCAGATGGTTTATCACCATAATAATCTTTATTAAGAATTGAAGGATTATCATTAACTTTTTTAATTATTCCATTAAGATATTCTTGTAATTTTACGTTTTGAGAAATTGCTAATTTTTCATCTGGTTTTAATTTACCATTTTTTTCACATGCATTTAACCATTCTGACCAAGTTTGAACCATTTTAAAAGATCTATTAGCTTGTTTACTGAATTCATCATATGTTTCAAATTCGAATGATTTTAAAGTACGGTAAGCCATTTCTGGTAACATATTAGCAACTTCATTAGCTGCATTTGCCCAAAAAGTTGGTTCTGTTAAAAACTTTTTGCAATTAGCAACATTACCATTTGTAATACAGTCACCAAAATATTCGGCACAAGTTAAAGTATTACCATTATTGGAGATTGATTTTGGAACACCTAAACCAAAACATTTATCGTCTTCTTTTAATGATGCCAAAACTTTATCATCAGAAGTGTCTACACATTTTTCAGTTCCATTGGGTAATCTTTCCCAAAGTGTACCATCTAATGATTTACGATAATATCTTTCATTAGAAAGAGTCCCACTTTGAGATACGGGTCTCTCATCAAACCAGTTTGAAACAGAAACTTTAGTTTTTTTAGTAGATTGAAATAAACGTTTTAACATAAATGCATCTTGTCTATATGAAAATTGTTTGGCATTCATAATATCATTAGTAATTTTAGTTTCAATTTGAGTCATAAGTTGATCAGCAGCAACTTGTGTAGCAGCATTACCATTAACAGCGTTCCAATCACCCAAAAAATTTGCCATATTAGTAACGGCATTTGAATCGTTATATCGGGCATCAGTAGATGCATTTAATAAAGCACCAGTAGTAGGGTCAGTAATAGCACTCCAAGCAAGATATTGAGCAATTTGAACACCATTAGCCTGACCTGCAGGTGGAACTGCAGTTGGAGCTGCTGTAAATGTTAATAATGCTATTAAATTACCAGCGTTTCCCACCAGGGTGTTAAGAAGATCTGCTCTTACATTAAGATTTCGTCCTACAGCAGATCTATCTGCAATTAGTGCATTTGCTTGTAGATTTTTAAATGAGAAATCAGTAGCTGTTCCCCACTGTGATCTAGTAGGCATTACAGTTATACCACCTGCATTAGTTAAAGTAGCTAACAATTTCTCGCTGATAAATAAAGCCACAAGTTCTTCAAATGAACCGGGTTGAGCATTAGCAAGTTTTTGAATTAAAGCCAAAATGGCATCACCTGCTCCTGTACTATTGGCATTTATATTTGCCATAGATAATCCAGATCTTTGGCGCATAACACTAGCAAGCCAAAATACCCATTCAACATGAAGATCATTATCTCCTAAACCATATTTTTTATTATCTTTAAAATAAATAGAATTTGCAGCTTCCATATTATTAACATCAATATTTAAATCAGTTGGTCTATAACCTATTTGTGCACCTCTCTGTTTTTGAGCATGATGTTTTAATTCACTCATAAATAATCTAGAACGAAAATCTCTATTAGAACCTGTATGAAAATTTGAAAATAATACAATACAGTCATCATAATTTATACTTGGTACTGTTGTTGACATTTATATATATTAGAGTTTAGAAAAAAAATTTATTATAAATATTTTTCTAAATATTTTTTACTAAATTAATTTTTTTCTTTGGTATTATAATGTTACATCAAAAATGTTTTTGTTTACCTTTATGGGTTTGGTTAGTTGTTATTGGTATTGCTGTCTATTATTATTGTTATGCTCCTAAAAATAAGGATGAAAAACCAAAATCTAAGGATGAAAAACCAAAATCTAAAGAACAAAAAAAAAAAGAAAAATTTACAAATTCTAAACTAAAAATTTATAATTTTAATACAGAATGGTGTGGATGGTCTCAAAGATTTCAACCAGAATGGGAAAAATTTACTCAAGCCGTAAATAATGACTCGAATTTAAGTAAATTTGTGGAAGCTATTGATATAAAATGTGATGATCCAAATAATGAAGAAATGTGTGAAAAATTTAATGTTCCTGGTTATCCATATGTAGTTTTAGATAACAATGGTAAATACGAACCTTATAATGGTGAAAGAACAGTAGAAGCATTATTATCATTCGTTTCATTGAAATCATAAGTTTTTCCAAAAATCTAAAGATTTTAGTTAGACGTTTCATCTAGACAATAAATCTGATAATTTTTTAATTTCTTTATAAAATTCAAGTTGTTTAAAACGTTCTGTATTAAAATCACTAAAACCATATAATGCACCATACCATGTTCCTCCTATTGATGCTGTAGTATCTGAATCACCTGGATGAATTGAAACTAATGTCATAAATATATCCCAATTACATTGAATATTATCAATATCCAATGTTTTTGATCCCGGTGATATCATTGATGTTAATAAACAGTCATATGCATAAATACACGAATCTAATCCAGAACTACCAAGTTTATTCCAATAACCTTCTAAATTAGTAAATCCTTCTCCTTTTAAAACCATTGCTTTAATTTTTGGATTAGGAAAAAAACCCATTAAAAAGTCTGCTCTATGATCAGGAAAAATAAAATTATCCAAACTATTTTTATATTTTAACTTATTAACCCTAGTTTCTTGATATCTTTTCCAATAACCCATAAATTCATCCAAGTCTTCTAAATTATGATCAACAGGATAATATTTTTTAATTGTTTTATTATTATATAGTTTAATTAATTCTTCACACCATTTGTAAACTGGTATATTATTCATTGCAAAAGCGGTAAATAATGCGGTAACCATTCCACCAAGAAAACCAATGTAATAATTATGTGTTAATCTTGATGCACATATAGATTCTTCAATAACTTTTTCTATATTTTTAAACCAATATATACCTATTGGTCCTGTTCTCATAGATGCACCATTTCCACCCATATCAGTTTTTATTGGTAATGTCGCAATTGTCATTCCTCTTTTTAGTAATTTTAGGGTTTCTATAGTATTAATACCACTAGCTCTTTTTGTGTCATATAACAAATCAAAATATTTTAAATAAGCATCTTTATAATTAACTTCTCCACCATCCTTAATTACGGCTTCACAAGTAGCTATAATCATTATGGTATCATCCGAAGAAATCCAGTTCGTAATATCAATATGATGAGCACCTCCTAATATCATATATTGATGGTTCATAAATGCAAATACATTAATATATGAACTTAATGTTTTAGTAGGAATATTATAATTAAATTCCCATATTGCATTTTTAAAACCAAGTGTTTCAAAATATGATGCAAACATTAGACTTGCTTCTATTTTTTCATTTATTTTTACCATTATTAAATACCTAGAAATTATTAAATATAAACTATTTAAACAAAATTTATAATATATATATTAATGTCTAAAGTAGAAATTGATTTTAATAATTTAAAATATAACTTGTATGAAATTCTTAATATACCATCTAATTCAGATGATATTAAAATTAAAAAGAGTTTTATGAAAATAATAAAAAACTTTCATCCTGATAAAAATTCAGAATTAGAAGAAGATATTTACTATCATATTATTTTAGCTAATCAAATTTTATTAAATAAGGATTCTCGAAGAAAATATGATGATTTCTTACTTGGTTCTGCTGAAACATTTAATGAATTAAAAAATTCTTTTAAAAAAACTATCCAAGATGTAGAACATTTATTTCCATCAAAAGATGATAGTAAAGCACTATTTGAAAATAAAATACAAGAATTTAATAGAAAGCATGGATTCGATAATAATGAATCAGTTGGATCAATTATGGAAAAATTTAATAAAATCAAAGAAAAAAGATGTTATAATGAATTTCAAATAGATAAAGAAGAATTTAAATCTGTAGATGAATTTAATAATAAATTTAATATTAATAAAGAAGAAGGTGGGAAATTTAGTGATCAAATAGTAGAATATAAAGGGTGTCCTGCTGAATTATCAACATATGTTATAGGTGAGACTTATACTAATTTAAATGATATTGATAAATTATATTTAGAAGATTCCGTGCAAAGTAGTAAATACTCAAGTTTGGATAGAGCATTTACACTTTTACCAAAAACAGAAAATAATTCAGTAATTTCAGTTGAAGATAGAATGAAAGAATATCAAAATCACACTGATATGTATAAAAATATGAAACCGACTGATTTCTCAACTAAAAAATTTAATGAATGGCAATAAAAAAATTGAAAAAAAATATTGATATTAATTTTTTTTTTCATATTTCAATGTTCAGCATTTGGTTTTGGTTTTTCTTTCTTATTCTTGCGTTCACACTTTGCTTGTGCATCTTTGACGATAGTGTCAATGTGCTAGCTAACAATCTAATTGTTTTGCTTCCCACAGTTGGTTACCTGATTTTTATTTCTTGGATGTTGGAATATGTGATAGTGAGAACATTCAAAGGAAGTGAAGGCGAAGCATTCGCCACCTTACTTTTGACAGTATTAACATCATTGTCAATTTATGGTCTAATTGTGCAATTTAAAAACTCACCTCAGCATGAAAATTAATTTAATTGGTAACAGGTTCTGTAGCTGGTTCTGTAGCTGGTTCTGTAGCTGGTTCTGTAGCTGGTTCTGTAGCTGGTTCTGTAGCTGGTTCTGTAGCTGGTTCGGTAGCTGGTTCTGTAGCTGGTTTGGTAATAGGTTCTGTAACAGATTTATTATATGATTCGGTATTTATTTTAATAGCTTCTTCATCTTGAATAAATTTTAAAGCAAAACTTTCACCCATGTTAATTAAAGCCATTTTTTTTTCTTTAGATAATTCAAAATTTATAAATTCTTTATTTTTTGGATTAATTTGTATTATTTTATAATTATTATTGATATAATCTTTTATAGAAATAGAGTCAGCTAGTATGTTTAAACACCCTATAAAAAATTCATAAATATTATCCATATTATTACAAGAACTATGATTAATATAAATACCTAAAGTTGTTTTAGGATTGCAATAATTAATTGGAAAATTATTAGTAAAGCTACCATCAACATAATATTCATTATTAAAAAATACTGGTTCAAAAATGAATGGAACTGATATACTAATTCTAACAGCTGTTATTACTGACATTTCAGGATGAGTTTCATAATTAAAGACAACCTCTTTACCTTTAGAATAATTGGTACCTATGATAGTTAATTTTTTATGAGTTAATTTATAAAGATCCAAAAAATTAATATCTTCTAAATTATATTTTTCTTTTAAAAAACTCGATAATAATACCATAATTTTAATTCCATTATTTATTCCAAATAATTTTAATAAATTATCAATATCAACATCTGATTGCAATGATTGAAAATTAAAATCTAAAGTAAATTCTTGTATATCAGGAATAGAATATCCCAAATTTAATAGATAGTTTAACATAGATCCAATAGATGTACCAACATAATTATTAATTTTATCAATATCTATAATTGATTTATTTATGAGGTTATCCAATACTCCAATAAAAGCAAAACCTTTAATACCTCCACCACTTAAACACAAAGTGTCGTAAACATTCATTTAAATATTTTAGTGTATGAATCTTTAAATAAAAAATTCTAGATTATAGTAATGGTTAAAGCTAATGAATTAATAAATTCTCAAAAAGAAAGAGATGAAAGAAAAAAAGATACATTTGAAAAAATTTTTATTTATGTAGAAAAAAAAATTATAACAGCAAGTTCAGGTAATTATTATTATACTTGGTATCAAATACCTGAATTTTTAGTAGGATTACCTTTATATTCTATAATAGAATGTAAATCATATATTGAAAAAAAATTAAAATCTAATGGTTTTGACACAGAATTTTATGAACCAAATATAATTCATATAAAATGGTTTCCAAAAGAAAAAAAATAGTTATTTTTTTTGATTTGTTATTTTGTTATATTATTCACTAAATTAAAAAATAATAATATTGATATTCCAACTAAAATAATTACAATTGTATCTTTATTGTCATCTATTAGACATTGAAATTTTTCAATTATATGAGGTTTAAATTGATTTTTCATTTTATTATAACACTTCCTACAACTTTTAACGTGAAGCATAAAATCATCACATGAAATAATCTCTTGATGAATATGATCATAATTATCAACTTTTTTAACTTTGTTGATAGTTCCTGATTTTTTATTAGTATAATCTAAATTAATTATTTTTTCTTTTTTTGGGGGAGCATTTTTATGATTTATATATTCATCAATTTGGTTACTCATAGAATTGCAGCCTTTACCCCATGCATCTTCTATCGAACAATAGTTCATATTCTATTGTCTAATGCTAGATATTAATTTCTAAATTAAAATAATGAATTTTAATAAAATACACGAATTAAAATCAAATAATTTATTTAAAATATTTTTATTAATTAGTTTATTTTTTTTATACAAAACTAATAAAAAAATAGGATTATTTTTGACTGTTTTTATAGTTTTATGGTACTGTTCATCTACTTATGAAAAATTTTCAGAAAAAAATTTAACAATAGAAAAAGCTATTGAAAATGTTAATCCTGAAAAATTAAGAATTGGTCACACTATAAATGTTATAAGATTTGAAGAATTATGTCATAAAATACTGTCAAAAGCAAAGAAAGATAAAAAACTTTTTGATTTAATAAAACAAAAAGTTATTAAAATTTATGGAAAATTAAATACAAATAAAGACTTGGCAAAATATTTAAAATTTAATAATTTAATAAATAATTCAAATTTACCTGTTTTTATAAATGAAGCTGAAGATGTTATTTTGATAAATGAAATTAAAATTTTAGTTTTAACCATGAATAAAAAAGATTTTGAAATATTATAATATAAATTTATTAAAAAAATAATCTAATTATTATATATATAGTATGGAAGTTGTTAATAACAAATATGTTTCTACAGCTATAACTATTGGTTTAGGTTTGTATGCTGCTTTATTAGGACCAAATTTACCTACTTTTGTTAAAGATTTATTTAAAAATACCCTGTTTAGAATTTTAATTTTATTTTTAGTTGTAGTAAGAGGCAATAAAGATCCTAAAATGGCTATTATGATTTCTGTAGCTTTTGTTCTTACCCTTGATTATGTCTATGTAAGAGATGCCAAAGAAACATTTCAAAGATTAGAAGACAGCGTAGAAGAAGGTATGGAAGACAGCGTTGAAGAAGGTATGGAAGACAGTGTAGAAGAAGGTATGGAAGACAGTGTAGAAGAAGGTATGGAAGATATCGAAGAAGGTATGGAAGACAGCGTTGAAGAAGGGATGGAAGACAGCGTTGAAGAAGGTATGGAAGACAGTGTAGAAGAAGGTATGGAAGACACTGTAGAAGAAGGTATGGAAGACATCGAAGAAGGTATGGAAGACAGTGTAGAAGAAGGTATATAAATTAGTGTAAATAAACGATAAATTGAACATAACACTAATAGTCTAATTAACATTTTACACTCTTGAAGATTTAAAATGAGACAAAACGGCGTTAGATACAATACAATAACAATAAATATTAAGAGTCATATAATGAATTGTTCGTGCAGTTCCTGCTTTTCTCTTATAAGAAGTTTACAGTTTGGCATAATAAAAATACACATTAAAACTCATCAGTTATATTTGACGATACAACATACTCAAAATTTACATTTTCCTGGAATAGATAAACCTTGAAGAATCGCTTTTTGTCTCATTTTAAATCTTCAAGGGTCTAAATGTGCAAACATGTAAAAAAACATAAATTATAAATTTTATTTTTTAGTTAGTTATTTAACTATAAATTAAAATGATTGCGTTAAGTTAAAGGAAAGAATATATATATTTATATAATGTCAGATTCAGAAACTTCATCGTCGGAAATTAAAGTAAAATATCAAAATTCTAAGGGAGATAATTTATTAGAAGATAAAACTAATGAAAAAAAACAACAAACAACAGATACAGATTATTACTTTAGAATGATTGCAAATCCAAATAAAATTACTTTAAAATCTAAATCAGTAACAGAAACATCTGAATTAGATAATATGTTAAAAACAACAGAATCAGAATCAAGTAAAAAATCTATTAAATCTTCAAATTCAAATCAATCTAGCTCAAAATCATCATCATCATCATCTAAAAAAACATCTGAATCAAGGGTTAAATATGAACCAATTAATGTTGTACCTAATATTATTCCACCACCTATTTTAAAAGCTCCTTTAAATCCAGTCCCAAATATACAACATTTACCAGTAAATAATAATGTTACAATTGATGATAAACCAAAACCTTTAACTCAACAAGAAATTAGAATGAAAAAAATAGAATTATTAAGAAAGTTATGTGAGATTAAATCAAAAGGTTATCAATTATCGAAAGAATATGATTTTAATTCATCATTAGAGGAAATGGAATATGAATATGAATTACTAAGAAGTTTTGCTGATAAAAGAAATGGGGTTAAAGTATTTAAAAATGGATTATTACAAGCTGTATCAGTAATAGAGTTTTTAAATGATAAATATGATCCTTTTGATTTTCAATTATCTGGATGGGGGGAACATATGTCTGTAGAAGTAGATTCATGGGACGATGTTTTAGAAGAAATATATGAAAAGTATAAAGGTACAGGAAAGAAAATGGCACCTGAAGTTAAACTTGTTTTTTTAATTATAGCATCAGGATCAGCATTTCATTTTACTAAATCTCAATCAAATAAATTACCAGGATTAGATTCTATGTTGTCTTCAAATCCTGCATTATTAAGTAAAATTATAAATCCAAGTAAAAACGAAAGTTCACAATTTATGACTCCACAAGAATTAAATATTGAAAAACAAAGAGAAGAATTACGTAAAAAAGATGCAGAAAATAAACAAAAAATTCAACAACAATTATACGTTGAACAATTACAATCTCAAATTAAAAAACAAAATGAATTATTATCTAAAAAATCAGAACCAACTTCTTATGGTGCGGGATTTGGAAATATTTCATTAAACGAACCACAACCTTCTAATTCTAAAATGTCTGGATTGCCTAAACAAATTTCAAGTAATCAATTAAGACCAAATTTAACAGATATACGAGCACCTGAACAAGTTAAAAGTATTTTAGATAGATTACATAATATTAAACCTACAAATATGAAATCAAATAATACAGACACACAAGATGAATCATCAAATAATGATAGAATTATAGAGGAATCTACAGTAAGCGAATCTAATAATAAGAAACCCGTAAGAAAACAAAAAAAATCTAATATTTCTATTTTTTAAATTAATATTTTTTAAATTAATTTAATTAATACCTTTTTGTATTTTTATTTGAGCTAACATATCTTTTAATAGTTGTATTTCATCATCTTTTTCTTTTAATAATTTATCTTTAACTGTTAATAATTGATTTACATTATGTGATTGTATAAAATAATTGGATTCAGATGAAGTGGAACTTGATGGTCTTGATCGCTTATCATCTGGAGATTTTTTTAATCTAGATCTTAATAATTTCCAGTTTGATCGTTTTGGTTCTGATGAAGTTGGGCTTAATGGTCTAAATTGCATAGACTCTAAAGGTGATGTTGCACTATTAACTGGAGATAGTCGTGGTTCTGATGAAGTTGGGCTTAATGGTCTAAATTGCATAGACTCTAAAGGTGATGTTGCACTATTAACTGGAGATAGTCGTGGTTCTGATGAAGTTGGGCTTAATGGTCTAGATTGCATAGACCCTAAAGGTGATGTTGCACTATTAACTGGAGATCTAAATAATGACCATTTTGATTGTCTTGGTTCTGATGAAGTTGGGCTTAATGGTCTAGATTGCATAGACTCTAAAGGTGATGTTGCACTATTAACTGGAGATAGTCGTGGTTCTGATGAAGTTGGGCTTAATGGTCTAGATTGCATAGACTCTAAAGGTGATGTTGCACTATTAACTGGAGATCTAAATAATGACCATTTTGATTGTCTTGGTTCTGATGAAGTTGGGCTTAATGGTCTAGATTGCATAGACTCTAAAGGTGATGTTGCACTATTAACTGGAGATCTAAATAATGACCATTTTGATTGTCTTGGTTTTGATGAAGTTGGGCTTAATGGTCTAGATTGCATAGACTCTAAAGGTGATGTTTCACTATTTACTAGAGATTGTGAATGTTTAGATGAAGTTGGGCTTAATGGTATAGATTGCATAGACTCTAAAGGTGATGTTTCACTATAAACTGGAGATGTATTAAATTTTAAATTCGAAGGTTCATATGTTGAACGTGATGATCTACTAGTTTCAGATGCAATTCTTGGTAATTCAGATGAAGTTAAATTTGATTTTGTATTGTCTCTTTTTAAAAATGGTAATATTTTATCATAAAAAATATTAGTTGAAACTTTATCAGCACCACCGATTGCATCAATTATATTGATAAAATTAGGAGTTTGTATAGATGTTTCAGTTAAATCTAATATGGAAGTATTTTTTTTTGATTCTTCAGAAGTTTCTCCTCCAATTTGACTATTTTTTAATATTTTATTCATAATTTTTGAAATATATTCTGATGAGTAAGTATTTACTAAATTATCAATTTGATAATCTCCTGAATTATAATTATTAGATAAATTTTGTAATATTTGCATATTTTTGTCATTTGAATTACTTATAATTTTATTAAAAATTATTTTAAAGTCTGATTTTGATATTTTCATTAGTATATATATATTATAGAATAAATATTCTTGAAAATCTTTAAATATTTTTTTTTTTAAATTTAAAGATAAAATATATATATATGAATAATGTCTGAAATTATAACTAAAAAAAAAAGAGGTCGTAAACCAAAAAATTATAATATTTTACCAAAATTAGATGTTAAATTAACAGATGAAAATGTTAATTCAGAAGATGAAAAAATTATATTTCATATACCTATAACAATAGATGAAATAAATAATCAAGATAATTCTTTATTTATAAAAACAGAAAATGAAATTAAAAATCTTAGTAATAAATTTAATTTACAAAAAATAAAAACATCTGAAGAATCAGATTCTACCGAAACATTAAAATCATCAATTAATAGTAACAAACTTTTATTAAATAACAATGTTAATAAAATATTAATTCATAATTTAAAATTTAATAAAAATACAAGATGTTGGTGGTGTAGGAATAATTTTAGTTCATCACCATGCGAATTACCAGAAGATTATTTTAATAATACATTTTATTGTATTGGTCATTTCTGCAGTTATAATTGTATGAAATCATATAATTTAGATTTAAATGATTCATTATCATCAAAAAGAGAATCATTAATGAATTTATTATATTATCAAACATATTCCTTGTATAAATTTATAAATCCTGCACCGCATTGGATGTGTTTAGAAGAATATGGTGGTAATTTAAGTATAGAAGATTTTAGAAAAAATTCATTAGTTAATTCAAAAGAATATCTAGTTTTACATCCTCCACTAATATCTAGACAAATGCAAATTGAAGAATCTTATAAATTATCCAAATTAAAAGAAGTTCCAATTGATAAAGTAAATAAAATTTACTCAGAAATAGATTCAGATTATATTATTAAAAGATCAAAACCTATTCAATCATCTCAATTAAATTTAGAAACAACAATGGGATTAATTAAAAAAAAACCATCAAAATAATATTATAAATCTACTCCAAAAAAATTATCTTTTTCACTATATCGATATGCTTGATATTCATCAATTAAAACTTTATTATTATATCCAAGGTTTTTAAGAAAAGTAATAATTTTATTTTTTTTACTAACTTCCATATTATTCCATTCCTTATCAATTTGTTGTTTATATTTTTTATCAAAATAATATTTGGCATGCAATTTTTCATGTAATAAAAATTTAGAATCATAAATACCAACTACATATTCAATATTATTTTTTTTAACAAAATCATAAATACGATCTGATTTTTTTATAAAACTAGCTGGGAAATTATGTCCTTCTAAATTTGATAATCCTTCATA
>Ga0194116_10001330_pt1 | contig 35698 bp, 30 predicted proteins | sample TA2MahsurfametaG_4_FD_148617 | JGI IMG/M metagenome (GOLD analysis project Ga0194116, IMG submission 148617) | Freshwater microbial communities from Lake Tanganyika, Tanzania - TA2015008 Mahale S9 surface | ecosystem: Environmental > Aquatic > Freshwater > Lake | place: Tanzania: Lake... | reverse complement strand
CGCACCATGGATTTCAGCTTCGAGGCCGAGCAGATGCGGGCCTTCGGGCGCATCGTGCGCAATGGGCATCTCTACAAAGGCGCGAAGCCGGTGCACTGGTGTCTCGACTGCCGCTCGGCTTTGGCCGAGGCCGAGGTCGAGTATGAAGACAAGACCTCGCCAGCCATCGATGTCGCCTTCGCTTTCAAAGATTTGACGGCTTTTGGCGAACGCACGGGCGTGTCCCCGGCGCTGCTCGGCGCCGATGGCGTATCGATCGTGATCTGGACCACCACGCCTTGGACGCTGCCGGCGAACGAAGCGGTCGCCGTGGGCGCGGCAATCGACTATGCGCTCGTGCGACTGCCCACGAGGCTTTTGGTGCTGGCGAACGATCTCGTGGCCGCGGCGAGCAAACGTTACGGCGTCGCCGAGGTCGAGGTGCTCGCACGCTTTCCGGGCAGTGCGCTCGAAGGGCTCAAGCTGCAGCATCCGTTCCTCGACAAGCAGGTGCCGGTGATCACTGGCGATCACGTCACGCTCGAGGCCGGTACCGGTGCCGTGCACACGGCGCCCGCGCACGGCCAGGAAGATTTTGCGGTCGGTCAAAGATATGGCCTGCCCGTGCATAACCCGGTGGGCGGCGATGGCCGATTCATTGCCGGCACGCTGATCGTCGAGGGACTCAAGATCGATGAGGGTGGCGAGCGTGTGATCGCGCTCATGCGCGAGCGCGGCACCTTGATCCATCACGCGCCTTATCAGCACAGCTATCCGCACTGCTGGCGTCACAAGACGCCGGTGATCTTCCGCGCGACGCCGCAGTGGTTCATCAGCATGGATCAAAAAGGTCTGCGTGCGCAGGCGCTCGCCGACATCAAAAACGTGCAATGGACACCTTCATGGGGTGAGCAGCGCATCACCGGCATGATCGAGAATCGTCCGGACTGGTGTATTTCTCGGCAACGCACCTGGGGTGTGCCGATTCCGTTGTTCGTGCACAAAGTCACGGGCGAGTTGCATCCGCAAACCCTCGATCTCATTGCTCGGGCAGCCGACAAAGTGGAGCAGGGCGGTATCGAGGCGTGGTTCGCGCTAGCCCCGGCGGAGTTGCTCGGTGCCGAGGCCGACCACTACGACAAGGTCAATGACGTCATGGATGTCTGGGCCGACTCGGGGCTCTCATTCGAATGCGTGGCGGCGCAGCGTCCGGAAATTGCCGGTCCCGTCGATCTTTATCTCGAAGGTTCGGATCAGCATCGCGGTTGGTTCCACTCATCGCTGCTCATGTCCGAGGCGCTCTACGCGCGCGCTCCGTACAGGGGCGTGCTCACGCACGGCTTCACGGTCGATGACAAGGGCCGCAAGATGTCGAAGTCGCTGGGCAACGTCATCGCCCCGCAAAAAGTAATGCAGAGTCTCGGCGCCGATGTGCTGCGGCTGTGGGTGGCCTCGACCGACTACGCCAACGAAATGAGCGTGTCGGATGAAATTCTGAAGCGCATGTCGGACAGTTATCGTCGTATCCGCAACACCGTGCGCTTTTTGCTCGGTAACCTCGCAGGCTTCGATCCCGTGCGCGATGCCGTACCGGTCGCCGAGATGGTCGCACTCGATCGCTGGGCCTTGCGGCGTACGCGCGAACTGCAAGATGAAATTATTGCCGCCTACCGCAACTACGAGTTCCACCTCGTCTACCAGAAGGTGCACGGCTTCTGCGTGACCGAGCTCGGTGGCTGCTATCTCGATGTGCTCAAAGACCGGCTCTACACCACGCCCGTGCGCAGTCACGCACGGCGCTCGGCACAGACTGCGATGTATCACATCGTCGAAGCCATGGTGCGCTGGCTCGCGCCCGTGCTCTCGTTTACCGCCGAAGAAATCTGGGCGCATTTGCCCGGAAAACGCGAGGCCTCGGTGTTCCACGCCCTGTGGCACGCGTTGCCCGAGGTGCCGGCAGAGAACATCGACTGGGAGGCGCTGCTCGCCCTGCGCGCCGAGGTTACGCGCGAGCTCGAGCGCTTGCGCGAGGCCGGCGAGATCGGTTCGCCGCTTGAAGCCGAGGTCGATATTCTTTGTCCGGCTACCGAGCACGCGCGCTATGCAGTGCTCGGTGATGAACTGCGATTTTTCTTCATCACTTCCGCGGCACGCGTGCTGGTCGATACCAGCGTCGAAAGCCGCAACGTACGCGTACGACCGACCGCGGCGCCGAAGTGTGTGCGCTGCTGGCATCGTCGCGAAGATGTCGGCAGTCACGCCGAGCACCCCGAGCTCTGCGGCCGCTGCGTCACCAATGTCTCTGGTGCGGGCGAAGAGCGTCACTGCGCATGAGCGAGACCGCAAAACCCCAGTCGTTGCGCGAGGCAATGCGTGCAGTCAGCGTGCGCGAGTGCGGCTGGCGCTGGCTGTTGTTGACTGTGCTGTTGATCATCGCCGATCAGTGGAGCAAGGGTTGGATCGAGGTCAATTATTTGCTCGGCGAATTCACGCCAGTATTTTTTTGGCTCGATATCACTCGGCTGCATAACCCTGGCGCGGCGTTCAGCTTTCTGGCCGGGGCGGGCGGTTGGCAGCGGCATTTTTTGAGCGCGCTCTCAGTGGTCGTTACCGTGTTGCTGCTGATCTGGCTGCGCACGCTGCATGCGCGGCGCGAGGGTATTCTCTCGGCAGCGCTTGCGCTCGTGATCGCCGGGGCAATCGGCAACGTGATCGATCGCATCGAGCACGGCTACGTGGTCGACTTCATCCACGTGCACTGGCAGCAGGCCTATTTTCCGGCTTTCAACATTGCCGATTCCGCCATCACGGTGGGTGCCGTGCTTCTCATCTGGGACGCGTTCGGCGACCGGCGACGGAGTCGCGGGGCAGGGAGCACACCATGAAAATTCTGCTCGCTAATCCGCGCGGGTTTTGTGCCGGGGTGGACCGCGCCATCGAGATCGTCGAGCGCGCGATCACGCTCTTTGGAGCGCCGATCCACGTGCGTCACGAGGTGGTGCACAACCGTTATGTTGTCGAGCGTTTGCGACAGATGGGCGCGGTGTTCGTCGAAGAGCTCGACGAAGTACCCGATGGCGCAACGGTCATTTTCTCGGCGCACGGCGTTTCGTCGGCGGTCGAAGACGAGGCAAAGCGTCGTGCGCTCAATGTATTCGATGCGACTTGTCCGCTCGTGACCAAAGTTCACATGGAAGTGCGTCGCTATGCCCGCGACGCCCGCGAGGTGATCCTCATCGGCCACGACGGTCACCCCGAGGTGGAGGGTACGCTCGGTCGATTCGACACCTCGTTCGGCGGTTGCATCCATCTGATCGAGTCGGTGGAGGATGCCGAGCGGATCGAGGTCAAAGATCCCTCAAAGCTCGCCTTCGTGACACAGACGACGCTTTCGGTCGACGATACGGCCGAGATCGTCGATGTCTTGCGTCGGCGATTTCCCGAGCTCGCAAGCCCGCGCAAAGAAGATATTTGCTACGCCACGCAGAATCGGCAAGATGCTATCAAAGATTTGCTGCGCGAGGCAGATGTGCTGGTGGTGGTCGGCTCGCGCGAAAGCTCGAATTCGAACCGGCTCGTCGAGCTTGGCAATCGCGGCGGCGTTCCGTCTTATCTCGTCGACGGGGCGGCCGATCTGCAGCGCGAGTGGTTCGTGGGCAAGCGTTGCGTCGGGCTCTCGGCCGGCGCCTCGGCCCCCGAAGTGCTGGTGCGCGAGGTGATCGAGCGTCTCAAGGAGTGGGGGGCAGAGGCTCCCCGCGAGCTCGCAGGTCGCGAGGAGCAAGTCGTTTTCGGACTCCCGCGGGAGCTGCGCGTGGCCCGTCTCGGGTAGCTGCCCTATACTTCGGCGTCATGAATTCGTCACACCTCGACACGGTTAACGAGCGCCTGCGCGGCTGCGGCATCCTGCCCACGGCGCAACGGGTGCGCATTGCGAGCGTGCTGCTTGCGGCGCCGCAGCACCTGACGGCTGATCAAATCCTGGCTGAACTGCGAAACCGCGGCGAAAAAGTCTCCAAGGCGACGGTCTATAACACCCTCAATTTGCTCGCCGGCAAAGGGGTTATCCGCCAGCTCGCCGTCGATGGCGATCGCGCCTGGTTCGACTCGAACACCGCTCCGCACTTCCATTTTCAGGACGTCGACACCGGCGCCCTGACCGATTTGCCCCCCGAAACCGTGCGTTTCGAGCAGCTGCCGCCGCCCCCGGCGGGCATGGAATACGCGGGCATTGAACTTTTCATCCGCTTGCGACGCGTTTAAGATGCCCGCCCCGGCGTCCTGCCGGGCCCGTTGCCGGGATAGCTCAGTTGGTAGAGCGGCGCATTCGTAATGCGTAGGTCGTAGGTTCGAATCCTATTCCCGGCACCATTTTTATTTAAAAACCGCCCGCTTTCTGCCGTGGCTAATCTGCTGCTCACAGCGGTACGAAATGCACTTTGAAAATCAGTGCGCCGTAATCATCATTCTTTGCTTCAGCCAATAGGCGTGAATGACTCTGACCGTATCGCCGAGGGTCTCCGCAAACTCCCGATGCTTCTCCAGCGAGTGCTTTGCACGCATCAACTCTTTGAGCCCTGCCTCGGTGCCGTAGAGTTTGAGCACTTCGAAGAGCTTGGGGTCTTTCTCGACTAGCGGCTGCCAGTGCTCCTGATCGAGTGCCACGCCCGTCATGAAGCCCAAACACCACTCATCGATGATGGGTATGGGATCGCCGTGATTCGGGTTCTCCATCAACAACGGTGCGTAGTCTTCGGGGGTCTCGCTGAGTGTGCGGGCGATGCTGTTCATGTGCCGTATCAACCACATGAAGACACGTTGCGCCTCCGCAGGGTTTTTGAACTTGGGCATCGCCTTGCCGTCCTCCATATCCCAGACGAAGGGCAGCCATTGGTTCGGCAGTAGAGTTCGCGGGCCGACAACCACGGCCGTGAGATACCCATCAAGCATTGCGATATCCATCGCATTCTCGAGGCCTGATTTCTCCATTAAAAAATCGTCGAGCTTGTCGAGCTCAGCCTCTGACAAGGGGTCGGGACTCATCGGCAGTGACTTGCTCATCTGCGTTATTGTACGCAGGTCGGTCGGCGCAGTTTTTGCGTTAGCCTTGCCGCCATGACTGGCCGTCGTCTGATTTACGGGGAGATCGCCGATGAAGACCAAAGCCGCAGTCGCCTGGAAGGCCGCAGAGCCGTTGACCATCGAGACAGTGGATCTTGATGGGCCGACCTGGGGTGAGGTGCTGGTCGAAATCAAGGCGACGGGCATCTGCCACACCGACTACTACACGCTGAGCGGGGCCGATCCGGAAGGGCTTTTCCCCGCGATTCTCGGTCACGAAGGCGCAGGCATCGTGGTCGAGGTGGGTCCTGGCGTCAAATCATTGAAGGCCGGCGATCACGTGATCCCGCTCTACACGCCCGAATGTCGGCAGTGCAAGTTTTGTCTCAGCCGCAAGACAAATCTGTGCCAGGCGATTCGCGGGACTCAGGGCAAGGGGCTGATGCCCGATTCGACCAGCCGTTTTTCGCGTGCTGGCCAGCCCATTCTTCACTACATGGGCACGAGCACGTTCAGCAATTACACCGTGGTGCCGGAGATTGCGCTCGCGAAGATTCGCGAAGACGCGCCCTTCGACAAGGTGTGCTACATCGGCTGCGGTGTCACCACAGGGCTTGGCGCTGTGCTCTTCACGGCCGGCGTGGAGGCGGGTGCCAACGTCGCGGTCTTCGGGCTCGGCGGCATCGGGCTCAATGTTATTCAAGGTGCGCGCATGGTGGGCGCCGACAAGATCATCGGCATCGATATCAACCCCAAACGCGAGGCGATGGCGCGTAAGTTTGGCATGACGCATTTTCTGAATCCCAAAGATCACCCCAACATCGTCGATACCATCGTGCAACTGACCGATGGCGGCGCGGATTTCAGCTTCGAGTGCATTGGCAACACCAAGGTGATGCGGCAAGCGCTCGAATGCACCCACAAAGGCTGGGGTCGCAGCATCATTATCGGCGTGGCGGAAGCCGGCGCGGAAATCAGCACGCGTCCGTTTCAGCTCGTGACCGGCCGCAAGTGGGAAGGTTCTGCCTTCGGTGGTGCGCGGGGCCGCACCGACGTGCCCAAGATCGTCGACTGGTACATGGATGGCAAGATCGATATCGACAGTCTGATCACCCACAAACTCAAACTCGAGGACATCAACGAGGGCTTCGCGTTGATGAAGCGTGGCGAGTCGATCCGCTCCGTCGTCGAGTTTTGAGATGGCGCTCGAAGCTCTTGAGCTACTGAGCGAGCACGGATCGTTCGGTGGCACGCAGCGTTTCTACCAGCACGTCGCGGTGGGGAAGATCGGTCTGCCGATGCGTTTTGCGCTGTATTTGCCGCCTGTTTTAGTTCAAGAGACCGTCGAGAGAGCGCACAAAGTTCCGCTCCTCATCTATCTTGCAGGCCTGACCTGCACCGAAGAAACCGCCACCATGAAAGCCGGGGCGCAACGCGTGGCCGCCGAGCTTGGTCTGGCGTTGCTCTTCCCCGATACGAGCCCGCGGCACACCGGCATCGAAGGCGAGAATCGCGACTGGGACTTCGGTACCGCAGCGAGCTTCTACCTCGATGCCACTCAAGACCCCTGGGCCAAGCATTGGCGCATGGAAAGCTATTTGATCAAAGAATTGATTCCGGGTGTCGTCGATCGATTCGGACTCGATGCGGCTCGGCTTGCGATCATGGGTCACTCGATGGGCGGGCACGGCGCGCTGACTCTGGCCCTGCGGCATCCCGGCATGTTCCGCAGTGTGTCGGCCTTGGCGCCCATTTGTGCACCGACGCATTGCCCGTGGGGCCGCAAGGCTTTCACGGGCTATCTCGGTGCCAACGAAGCGAACTGGCTGGCGCATGACGCCAGTGCGTTGATGGCCGCACAAACCGCCGCGCCGTTCCCGGACGGAATTTTGATCGATCAGGGTCTCGCCGATCGATTTTTGGTCGAGCAGTTGCACCCCGAGAGGTTCGAGGCGGCGTGTGCAAAGGTCGGCCAAGCCTTGACCCTCCGTCGTCATCAAGGTTACGACCACGGCTATTACTTCATCTCGACTTTCATTGAGGATCACCTGCGGCATCACGCCGCTATGGTCCAGCGCTAGTTCCCGAAGCTTTATCCGAAGACGTGATAATGAAATGCAGTCACCGAGACGACTTATTCAGCCGGATACCATTCGTTGATCTTGGCGCGGATCGCGGCGTTGAATTCTGGATAGAACTCTGACGAGGGATGCGTGAAGTCATGCGCGCCCTCACGGTCGGCTTCCCTTCGCCCGGCATGTTGGGGTCGGAGGTCAAATTCACCGAGGGCAGTGTGTCGTCGCTGTCGGGGTTCGATGAGGAGTCAACGCTTCTGCAGGTATCGATTCCGATCCAGCACGGTAATTCTGGTGGCCCGGTGATGTCTTATTCCGGTCGCGTGCTGGGCGTGATCGAGGCCTCGATCGATGAAGACGGCGAGGGTAATCCCATGCAACACACCAACTTCGCGCGTAACGCGCGGGTGGCCTCATTGTTGCTGCCCTCGCAGTTATCTTTGCCCCGGCTGCCTGCGCCCGCCACGCGCGAAGAGGCCGTGGCTCGGGCGATGAAGGCGGTGTGTCAGGTGGAGGTTGAGTAGTCAATGTATTATCGCGGGCGATGCGCATGAGCCGAAATCTCATGCATCCGGGTATGCATCTTTTCAAGGAATCTTTCGTAGCTGCGTGAGTTCATATCGCGATTGGTTCAGTTCCCATGTCAGACGAAGAAACAAAGCGTCATCGCCGTTGACCCAAAGATTGGCGACGGGCCACTGCGGTTGGCAGCGCAGCTGGTAATGACGTCCCGCAAATTCGCCCGCTTCGACGCGGATCGTTTCGTCACCCAAGTAAGCGACCTCGATGGCCGACGGATAGGCCAAAAGGCCCGATTCACCATTGGCCGATTTCGAGTTGGTGTAGCCGTCACCAGCGGATGCAAGCCGAGATAGTCGAGCGGCTGCGCCAAGGCGATCAGTTCGTCGACTTGACCATGCGCTGCGGTCATGCCGCGATACGCTAGTCCTCGCGCCGTAGTGGTATAGGTCATCGAACCACTCGCGCCCGGATTCACCCGCAGCGCTGAAATAGGTAATCGTACCGGCCAAGGCTCGCATCGTTGCGCTCAAGAAAAACGTCGGACCACAGAGTGTATCGGACTCGATCGCCGTCAACGCGCTTTGAGGCTGGCACGGATTTCGTCGAGTGCTGCCGGGTCTTCTATGGTCGCCGGAATTTCGTAGGGTCTGCCGTCGGCGATGGCGCGCATCGTTGCCCGCAAGACTTTTCCGGAGCGCGTCTTTGGCAATCGCGCCACCACATGGCAGCGCTGAAAGCTCGCGACAGGCCCGACCTCTTCGCGCACGCGGGTGATCAACTCTGCGCTGACTTCTGCGACGGTCCGCGTGATGCCTGTTTTCAGTACCACGAGACCGACGGGCACCGTACCTTTGAGCGCATCGGCGACGCCTATCACCGCGCACTCGGCGACGGCTGCGTGTCCGGCGATGGCTTGCTCGAGTTCGCCCGTCGAGAGCCGATGCCCGGCGACGTTGATGACGTCATCGATACGACCCATTACGAAGACGTAGCCATCCTCATCGAGATAGCCGCCATCGCCGGTCCGGTAGTAACCCGGATGCTCGCGCAGATAGGCGTCAAAGAATCCCTGCTCGTTGTTCCAGAGCGAGGGCAGGCAGCCGGGCGGCAAAGGCAGGCGTACGGCCAGCGAGCCCTGTGCGCCGGTGGGCAGGGGTTGATTATCGGCATCGAGCACATCGAGGGTATACCCGGGCAATGGCAGAGTCGGGCTGCCGGGTTTCACGGGCGTGGGTTCAAAACCCAGACCGTTAGCGACCATCGGCCAGCCGGTCTCGGTTTGCCACCAGTGATCGACGATGGGAATGCGCAGCAGCTCGCCGGCCCAGCGCACGGTATCGGGATCTGCGCGCTCGCCCGCCAAAAACAGCGCACGCAGCGAGTCGAGTTTGCTCGAACGCATCAGCAGGCCCTGCGGGTCTTCGCGCTTGATGGCACGCAGGGCGGTCGGTGCCGTGAACAAAGTATTCACGCGATGTCGTTCGACGACTCGCCAATAGGTGCCTGCATCGGGTGTGCCGACGGGCTTGCCTTCGAACAGCACGGTCGTGCAGCCATGCACCAAGGGACCGTAGACGATGTACGAGTGTCCGACCACCCAGCCAATGTCGGAAGCCGCCCAGAAAGTTTCGCCCGGCGCGGTGTCGAACACATATTGCATCGACCACTCGAGCGCCACGAGATAGCCGCCGGTGTCACGCACGACGCCCTTGGGTTTGCCTGTGGTGCCCGAGGTATAGAGCACATAAAGCGGCGCGTGGGCGGGCATCGAGACGGGTGCTGCGGCAGGCGCGCGGTCAATGAAATCGCGCCAATCGAGATCAAGACCGGGTCGCAGCGCTGCGGGCGACTGCTCGCGTTGCAGCACAACGCAATGCGCAGGCTTGTGGGCCGCGAGATCGAGCGCGCGGACGAGCAGGCTGTGATAGTCGACTATGCGACCGGGCTCCAGCCCGCATGAGGCAGACAGCACAACTCGTGGTGCGGCGTCATCGATGCGCACGGCGAGTTCGCGCGCGGCAAACCCACCGAACACGACCGAGTGGATTGCACCGAGACGGGCGCAGGCCAGCATGGCGAACACCGCTTCGGGCACCATCGGCATGTACAGAATCACCCGATCGCCGGCGACGACGCCCAATCTTTGAAGGGCACCGGCGACTCGGGCGACCTCGTCGCGCAGTTCGCGATAGGTGTAGCGCGATTCGCTACCGGTGATGGCGCTGACCTGCACGAGCGCGACTTGCTCGCCGCGTCCGGCCTCGAGGTGACGATCGACGGCGTTATAGCAGGCGTTCAGTTGACCATCGGCAAACCAGCGCCCCGAGGGGGTGTCACGAGTTTCGCAACCGATTGTCGGTGCGCAATCCCAACTGATGGCTTGCGCAGCATCTAGCCAAAAACGCGAGGGATTTTGCGCGCAGCGTTGGTGAGCCTCGCGCTGCGTGGTCATCGCTCGTGACTCCGATCCTCGAGAATCATGCCGCTCGCTTTCTCGGCGATCATCATGGTGGCTGCGTTGGTATTGGCCGAGATCAAAGTCGGCATGACCGAGGCATCGACGACGCGCAGGCCGGTGGCGCCACGCACGCGCAGTCGCGGATCGACGACGGCGTTGGTATCGACACCCATGCGGCAGGTGCCGACCGGGTGATAGCCGAGAAAGCTCGTGCGACGAATATGTTCCTGCCAAGCTGTGTCGTCATCGGCGCTCGGACCCGGCAGGTATTCACCGGTCACGTAAGGAGCGAAGGCCTTCGCCTGCAGCAGTTGGCGGGCGATGCGGCAGCCGGCGACCTGACGACGCAGATCATCTTCGTCGGCGAGCAATGAATGGGTGATCTTCACGGGTGAAGAGGGATCGGCGTTGCGCAGCGTGATTTTCCCGCGCGCACGCGGTCGGCAGGTGTTCACGACAATGGAAACTGCCGGCCCGAGATACGGCAGGATGCCGCGCTCGTCGAACGAAAAGGCAAACGGCCCGAACAAAAATTGCAGATCGGGGCTTGGTTCGTCGGGCGATGAACGCAGAAACCCGACCGCATGCGGATAGGGGCTGGAGGCGGGCCCGCGGCCCGTGAACAGCCAATACAGCGCGTTACGCAGCATGGGCCAGGGTTTGGCGTCCATGTTGAAGGTATGCATATTCACATTCGCGCAGACGAGCGAGTTCGGGTGCTCCTGCAGATTCGCACCGACGGTGGCGCGCTCGAGCCGAATATCGATGCCGTGTTCGCGCAGGGCGAGCGGATCGCCGATCCCCGATAGCATCAATATCTTTGGTGAGCCGAGTGCGCCGGCAGCGAGCAAGACTTCGCCTCGCGGCGCGAGCATGAAGCGTCCGCGGCGTGTTTGAACACCGATGCATCGCGCACTGCTGCCTTCGAACAGCAGCTGCTCCACATCGACTCCGGTCATCACCGTCAGATTGCGTCGCTGTTTGACGGGCGCCAGAAAGGCGCGCGCGCTGCTGCATCGCCAGCCCTTGTGCTGCGTGACCTGCGGCGGTGACACGCCCTCTTGAGTGCGACCGTTATAGTCGGGGTTGATCTCGAAACCCAGTTCACTTGCGGCACGCAGGAAGACCTCGCCCAAGGGGTGAGTGGTACGTAAGCGCGATACGGAGAGCGGGCCGTCATGGCCGCGTACCTCAGCTTCGCCGACCTCGGAATTTTCGATACTGCGAAACGCCGGTAGAACATCGGCGTAGGACCAGCCCGCGTTGCCGAGGCTCGCCCAGTGATCGAAATCCTCCCGCCCGCCGCGCACGAACAGCATCCCGTTGATGGAGCTTGAGCCGCCGAGTACACGACCTGCAGGCCACAAGTCGACTTTGTCATGACGCGACGGGTCGGGTTCGCCGAGCAAACACCAGTCATAGCGCGGATTGCCGACGGCTTTGATGAGCCCGGCCGGCACATGCAGGTAGGGCGAGCGGTCGGCCGGTCCTGACTCGAGCAGCAGCACGCGCAGCGCTGGATTGGCGGAGAGGCGATTGGCGAGCACGCAGCCCGCAGAGCCCGCACCGACGATGATGTAATCCCAATCGCTCATAGCCCCCTCTCTGCAGCAGTGTCGCCGTCGTTATCGTAGCCAAGCCAATCACTTCCGGGGCACAATCCATGCACCCGTCGCATCGCAGCGGCCTGTCGCCCGAATTGGCTCCGGGGTCACCGTGGAACTTCGTCAGCTTCGTCATTTTGTGGCCGTGGTCGACTGCGCGAACCTCTCGCGTGCGGCCGAGCGTGTGGCGATCAGTCAGCCTGCGCTGACCCGCAGCATCAAAAATCTCGAGGATTTACTGGGGGTTGAGCTGCTCGAGCGCAAGCCGCGTGGCGTGACCCCGACCGAAGCGGGTCTTGCGCTCTATCACCATGCGCAAATCGTGCTGAATGCCTGTCAGCGCTTGACCCGCGAAGTGCGCGAGCTCGAGCGTGGCGTGACGGGTACGGTCTATGTCGGCGTGGGTTCCATGTTCGCCACGCATATCACGGCAAGCGTGGCGCAGAGCCTCGCGCACGCGCACCCGCGGCTTGCCATGGTGGTCAACGACGGATTCTTTGAAGAGCTGCTGCGGCATATGCAGGACGGGCGGCTCGATCTGATTTTTTCGAATTTTCCGCACGTGACGGTCTCTGCTGATTACGTGCTCGAGCCGCTGATTACCGTGCGCCCGGTGGTGATGGCCGGTCGCAGCCATCCGCTCGGCCGCCGCAAATCGCTCGCGCGCAGCGATCTCGTCGAGCATCGTTGGGTGATCGCCGATCAGCCGCACGCCCAAGACAGCTTCGAGCGTTATTTCTCTGAAGAGGGCTTGCCGGCGCCGCGCGATGTGTTCCGGACCAATTCGCTCAATCTGATGATGTCGCTGGTTCGCAGCGGCAAATTTTTGAGTCTGCTGCCGGCACACTTGCTCGGGGCTGCAGGTACCGAGCCCGAGATCGTGCAGCTGCCGCTCGACTCGTCGCTCGAGCGCCAGGCAGGGCTCATCTACCGAGCAGGGGCCGCCTCCCGACCTGCCGTCGAGCATGTGCTCGCCGAGTTTCGTCGCGCAGCGCGCGCCTCAGCCTGATTTCGCTGCGGCGCGCGCCGCAGCAAGACTTTTTTCGAAGACGTCGTATTCATTGACATCTTCCTTGCGGGCCCGTGCCCAACTCGTCGCAAAACCTCGCGGAAAGTGCGAGTCGCCTTCGCGCCGTCCATCAGCAGACCAGACGAGCGGGCAGAGCGGACCCGCGGGGCGTTCGCCCGGAATCATTTCGTCAAAGCTGATGCCGGCGAGGTTGACGCAGTCGGGACGGGGATCCCAGCGGATGTCATCGCCAAACACGCGCACCGAGATCGCAATGCGCCAGAAGTCCTCAGGGTTGCCGCCCGAATAGTGCAGTGTCCACGGGTGCACGACGAGCAGATCGCCCGGTTCCATTTCCCAGGTCAGAAAACGGTATTGCGGGTCGTTACGCCAAGGCTCGCAATCGACGTGCGGCACGCGATCGGCAGGTTTGATCATCTTGCGAGCGTTTGGCGAGAACAGCCAATAACGCACATCCTGTCGATGGCTGCCAGCGATGCACTCGAGGGAATTGGCGTGTGTAATGCGAGTCAATGGCATCCAGAGCGACGGCACCATTGTTCCACTCACCGGCCAACCCATGCGATCGGTGTGCCAAATGGTCTTTTCAGGTGAGCGCGGTGCCTTGGCAAAGATTTCGTCAAAGAAAAAGTGCGCCTCGCGCGAGCCCATCACCCGGCAGGCGGCCTCGGCCAGCGGACCGTCGAACGCGAGTTCGCGAAACTCCGGGATCGTGCGGGCCATGTAGCGACCGGGGTAGGAGGGCAGCAGGCCAAAGTCTTCCTTGTCGATGACAAGTCGCTTGGCGACCGGCATCAGCCGCTCGATCCACTCGGCGTTGCAGACCCCGCGCAGCAGCACGCAGCCATCGCGCTCGTAGGTCAAGATATCTTCGTCAGTGATGGGATTGAGCGGGCTGCGATTGAGCGCCATCGGCGGTTACCTGAGGATTACCGGAAGCGGCCTATTCCACTTCATTCTCGAAGGCCAAATATTGAATCGCCGCGACCTGCCATAACGTCCGTGCATGGGAGGGGCGGCATAAAGTATTGGCTGCTAGATCTGGCCTTCGCGAAGATGGCTCAATGAGTCATGCCACTGCTGCCGCCAACAACGGGCGCCGAGTCTCCATTGGCCACGTCGAAATCCATGTCGAGGAATACGGATCAGAGCATGACGCTCGCGAGCCGGTGCTACTGGTCGCCGGGCTCGGGGGCAGTGGTCGCTTCTGGTCGGCGCAGGTCGCAGACTTTTCGCGCGAGTTTCGCGTCATCCTGCACGATCACCGTGGCGTCGGTCGTTCGGGCCCGGGACCGATCATCTCCAATGCCCGCGATCTTGCCGACGATCTGCTACGCGTCATGGATGCGCTTGGCATCGAGAAAGCGCATCTCGTTGGTCATTCGACGGGCGGTGCGATCGGCCAGCACATTGCCCTGCGGGCACCGGAGCGGCTGGCCTCGCTCGTGTTGAGTGCCAGCTGGGCGGGGCCGACGCCGCTTTTCGTGCAGACCTTCCATACGCGGCGCGATATTTTGATCAACTCCGGTCCCCTCAATTACTTGATGACCGGCACTTTGCTGGCGGCGCCCGCGTGGTATCTGAACGATCGCTTCAAAGATGCGCGCAGTTTTTTCGAGACGAGGTTGGCGGAGTTTCCCGGTCTCGAGGTCGAACTCGGCCGTCTCAATGCGGTCATGTCGCACGATCTGCGGCATCAGCTTGGCGCTATCCGCGTACCCACGTTCGTGATCGGTGCGCGCGATGATCAACTCACGCCATCGCTGTTGTCCGAAGAACTTGCGCAGCGGATCCCGGGTGCGCGACTCTGCGTACTTCGAGAGGGCGGACACTTTTGTCCGCAGACGGTGACCGCCGAGTACAACGCGGCGGTGCTGGGTTTCCTGCTCGAACAGCGTACGCGTATCCATGGAGAACAAAAATGGCAGGAGAAAATTCCGATAGCGGCAGCGCGCTAGCGAGCAGCCCCTCAGCCAACAATCCGCTCGTGAGCGGCCCTGACGACGGTCAGTCGCTGTGGCAGCCCTTGCCATCCCGCGGCTACGTCACGGTCAAATTTTCGCCGCAGAACACCCCCTACGAAGATTTCTCGGCGGGCACGCAGCTGTTGCCACCGGGGTGCCACATCCGTGAGCACGGTCATTTGCAAAATCACGAGTTGGTTTTCGTTTATGAGGGGCATGGCACCGTCACCATCGATGAGGTGACAACGCCACTCGAGCCGGGCTCCGCTGTGCTCTTCTGTCGCAATGCCAGACATCGCATCGACAACACCGGCGATACCGATATGAAACTCTTTTGGGTCTTCATGCCGCCTGGACTGGAGGACTGGTTCAACGCCATCGGGCGAGTGCGCCAGCCCGGCGAACCCATACCCGAAGCCTTCGCGCGACCGGACAATGTGGCGGCCATTCAGGAGCGGATGCGCTTCTTGCCGCCGCGGAGCTGAACGTGCGGATTTATACGCGCTCGGATGTCGAGGCGCTGCTCGGCTACACCGCATGCATCGAGGAGATGCGCACGGTGATGATCGCGACTTCCGAGCGGCGCTGTGTGTTGCCGCTGCGTCAGTTCATGCCGATCCCCAATCGACCCGGCAAGCTCGGTCTCATGCCCGGCTACCTCGGCGGCAATAACGAGTGCTTCGGCGTCAAAATTGTCTCCAAGTTCGAGCGACCTGCAGGTGATCCGCGCGGTTCGCATGTCGGCGCAGTAATGCTGTTTGACGCTGCGACAGGACTGCCCATGGCGCTGATCGAGGGCGGCATGCTCACAGCGATACGTACCGCATCGATGACGGCTGCGGCGACGGCGGCACTGGCTCGCGGTGATTCGCGGCAATTGCTGATCGTCGGTGCTGGCGAGGAGGCTTGGCATCACGCGCGGGCGGTGCTCGGCGTCCGGCCCTTCGAGCGCGTGACGATCTGGGCACGTGATCGAACGCGGGCCGCGCAGCTCGTTGCGAGGCTCGTGACGACCAACGACAAAAATTCGGCAGGGCAGAGGCCGGCGTGGCAAGTGGCTGATGATCTTGCCGAGGCGTTTTCGAGTGCTGATGTGATCTGTACGGTCACGTCCGCGAAATCACCTTTCATTTCCGGCGAGTGGTGTCGCCCTGGTCAGCATCTCAATCTTGTGGGCTCAGCGATCCCGACCACAGCCGAGGTCGATGATCTGACCGTCAGTCGCGCACGATTCTTCGTCGATTATCGTGAGGCGGCGTTCGCTGCTGCAGGCGAGTTATTGGGCGCGATCGCCCGAGGTGTCGTCGAGGCATCGCATGTGCGCGGGGAGATCGGCGAGGTCTTCGCAGGCACTCTCGCAGGTCGCGAGAGCGACGCCGACATCACTCTTTACAAATCACTCGGGGTGACTGCCCAGGATCTTGCTGCGGGCATGCGCTTGATGCGCAATGCCGCTGGGGCCGGGACCGAGCTCGCACTCGACGCCTGACTCGTTCCGGCTCAAAAAACAGGCTCAAAAAAAACGGGGCACCGTAAGGTGCCCCGCTTATCTCGTCTGTGACGAATCAGGGTGTGGATCAGAACTTGTAGCGCAGGGTCACGCCATAAGTCTGGCGCTCACCCATGGCTACGCTGTAACCCGTGCCCGAGATGATGAAGAAGGAGTTCGAGATGTACTCCTTGTCGAAGATATTCTTGCCCCAGATGTCGGCCGACCAGTTGTTCTTGGCAAAGCCGACACGAGCATTGACGAGCGTACGCGCCTCGATCTGCGCGATGTTCATTTCTTCGACCTGCATCTCCGACTGGTAGGTCACGTCGCCGCGGGCGAAGACCGCGATGCCATCGCCGATGGTCGAGTTCCACTCGATACCGCCGATGAGCTGCGTCTTCGGCGTGCGCGGCAGCGTCTTGCCACCGATGGCCGTGTTAAGCGGGCAAACCACGCCATCGCAGCGACCCGCGAAACGGAACGAGGTGGTGCCATCCTTGTACTTCGGATCCGAGAACGAGGCGCCAAAGTTCAGCGACAGGCTGTCGGTGGCTTGGAACAAGGTCTCGATCTCGATACCGCGCGAGCGGGCGTCACCAATGTTGCGGTAGATGACCGGAATGTTGGTGATGTTTGCCGGTGCGTTCGAGGGCAGCGCCTGGATCTGCATGTCCGTCCAGTCGACGTTGTACACGGCGACGTTCAACAACATGCGACCATCCATCAGCGTGTTCTTGCTGCCGACTTCGATGCTCAGGTTGGTCTCGGGACCGAAGGCCTGCTCACCGAGCGGAATGGTGAGGGAGCCGGCGGTCACGCCGTTGAAACCACCGGTCTTCAAGCCCTTGCCGACCGAGGCGTAGAGCATGCGGCCTTCGGCGAGCTTGTAGTCGAGCGTGAAGCGCGGGATGACGTCGCTGAAGTTGTCGCCGAGCGTGACACGCGCGCGAGTGTCGATGACGGACTTGTCTTCTTTGCTGTAGCGCAGTTCGGCACCCGCCGTCAGCTTGTCGGTGAAGTCATATGACAGCGCCGCAAAGTACGCCGTCGTCTTGCCGATGTTGGTCTTGTCGGTCAGACCAAACGCGAAGCCCGTCATGTCGAGAAACCCCGAGGTGGGGTCGTTCGGCAGAAACTGGCCCCTCGGCAACGAGCCGAGGTAGAAGCGGTAGACGTCGTTGAACTTTGAGCGATACGCGCCGACCGCCGCCTTGAGCGGGCTGCCCGAGGGTGCGTAGTCGAGACGCAGTTCGTGGCTGTCAAACTCGTTCGTGCTGCCTTCTTTTTGCACGCTGTTGAAGAAGCCGAGCTGTGTCTGGCCCACGGCAAGCGCCGAGAAGTTGAGGCCAAACGATGGGTTCAGCGCGTTCGAGGCCGGATTGCTGATTTCCTGGCCGGCAGACTCGACCTTGCCGTACTGATAACTGACCGATACCGCATCGGAAACTTTGAAGTCGATATCCGCGCGATAGAAGTCGGTTTCATTGACGAAGCCCGGTGTCGGCACGTTGATCGAGTTGGCACCGACGGGGCGCGTGGAGGCGGCCGTCTGGAAGGCCTGTGGCAGCAGCGGCAGCGTGCCGCAGACGTAACGCAGGCGGGTCGACGGCGCCACGGCCGGACCGCAGTTACCGCTGTTTTGCGCATCGCCGGTGCTGATGTTCCAGCCCGCGCGGTTACCCACCTCACGCTCGACCCGCATGTACGAGAGTTCGATATCGACAGCCTCGGACGGCGTGATCGTCGCCAGCAGGCTGTAGGTGGCATTGTCGCGATTGCCCATCAGCGCGAGATCGCCGGTGAGGCCCGGGTACTCGTTGCGCCAGGTGCCGTCGAACTTGCTGTGACCGTAGTAGGCGCGCAGACCGAGCACGCCATCGACCACCGGACCACCGAGCACGAATTCATAGTCGAGGCGACCTTCGTTGCCGACGGTCACTTTGGCATCGCCCGCGAAATTTTCGCCCGGACGATTCATGACGTAGTTGATTGCACCACCGAAGGCATTCTGGCCATACAGCGCGCTCTGCGGGCCTTTGACCACTTCGATACGCGACATGTCGGCGAGGCCAACGTCGATGGCGTAGTTACGCTGAATGTAGACGCCGTCGATGAAGGTTGCGACGTTCTGGATTTCGGAGGAGAGGTTGACCTGCGTGAGGCCGCGCATGACCGGGGCGGCGTTGAGGTTCGAGGAGTAGTCCTCGAAGGCGAGGCCCGGTGTGCTGAGCGCGATATCTTCGAGCTCGGTGACGCCACGTCGCGAGAGTTGCTCGGCCGAGAACGCAGTGATCGCGATCGGCACCTCTTGCAGCGATTCTTCGCGCTTACGCGCGGTGACGACGATTTCGGTGAGTTCCGAGACTCCCGAGGACTGCGCAGCAACCGGCGTCGAGACGCCAGCAACCGCGGTCGTCAGTGCCAATGCCGACAGCGAGGCAATGCCAGGCTTGCGGTTCATTGAATTTCCATTTCCCATCTGCTCTCCCTCCAAACAGTGTGGCGGATCGGACACAAGGCCCGATTATCGCGGCTCTTGAGTTGACACCCATGCGTTGGGTACAACGCGCCATACCTGACACGCATAGTAGAGACAACGACTGTCAGGCAGAAAATACACTATGGCTTCATTGCAAAATCGGGTGATCGCCGTGATCGGCGGTTCCAGCGGAATGGGGCGCGTCACCGCGCTAGCGGTGGCGCGCGAGGGCGCCGTGGTTGTTGTAGGCGCGCGACGCAAGGAGCTCTGCGAGCAGGTGGCCGGCGAAATCCGGGCCGCGGGCGGGCAGGCTGACGCGATCGCCCTCGATGCGACCGAGGCTGACAGCGTTGAAGCATTTTTCGACGTCTTGCGCGAGCGCCACGGTCGTCTCGATGGGGCGTTCAACAACGTAGGGCGCACACTCGGCAGCTCGCCCATCACCGAGACCACGCTCGAACGCTTCGAGCAGACGCTGGCTTTTAATCTGCGCTCGACATTTCTTTGCATGCAGCACGAACTGCGCTTGATGAAAGATCAGGGCGATGGCGCAATCGTCAACAACAGTTCGATCGGCGGCACACGCGGCTTTGCGGGCTTGCAGGATTACTGCGCGGCCAAGTGGGGCGTGGTCGGTCTGACCAAGGCGGTGGCCCTCGAAAATGCCGCGCGCAACTTGCGCATCAACGTGATCGCGCCCGGGCTCGTGGCGACAGAGCGTTTCGAGCTCATCCGCAGTCAGCAGCCCGCGATCATCGGCGATCGGCTCAAAGAAATTCCGCTCGCGCGACCGGGCAGCATGACGGAAATCTCCGAGACGGTAGTCTGGTTGCTGAGCCCGGCGTCTGGGTTTCTCACCGGTGCAGTGATTCCGCTCGATGGCGGGGAGTGCGCAAAATGATGGCTCAGGTGTGCGATCGCGCCTTTGCGCGCATTGACTGCGGTCTGCTTCACTATCGACATGTCGAGCAGCAGTCCGAGCATCTGCCGAGCTTGTTGCTGCATGCATCGCCGTCGTCGTCGCGCAGTTTGGAGCCGCTCGCGCTCGCGCTGGCCAAGACCAGTCAAAGTCGGGTGATCGCACCGGATACGCCAGGCAATGGTGACTCGGCGCCGTTGCTGCAAGCCGTTCCCGAGCTTGCGGACTACGCGAGTGCCATGGTTCGGCTACTCGATGCACTCGACATCGAGCGGGCAAATCTCTATGGCTTTCACACGGGCGCGCACATCGCCATCGAGATGGCGATTGCCTATCCCGAGCGGGTCGGGCGAGTGGGGCTCGATGGTCTGCTATGGCTCGATGAAATCGAGCGCGCAGACTTTCTCGCCCACTATGCGCCACCGCTGTTTGCCGATCACGCGGGGACGCAGATTTTTCAGGCGCTGCAGTTCATCCGCGATCAGGCCTGGTTTTTCCCGCATTTCAAACGCGATCCGGCACACAATTTGGGTGGCGGGGCGATGCCCCCGGAATTGCTGCATGCGCTGACGGTCGAGCTCCTGAAAGCAGCGCCGACTTACCACTTGGCCTACCGCGCAGTGTTCCGGCACCGACTCGAGGAGCGGCTGCCGCGGGTTACGGTACCTGCCATGCTGATGGCCGATGACACCGACCCGACGCGCGAGTCGGTCCGGCGCGCAGGCGCACTGCTGCCGAGCGCGAAGCTTGCCATCGGCGGTGAGGGTTGGTCGGCCGAGGGGCTTGCGCGCAAGGCGGCGCGCCTCGCTGAATTCTTTGGCGGCTGATTCAGGCGACGCGAAAGAGACTCGCCGGCGGCGCGACACTCGGATCGCGGAAGTACTCGATCGAGTACATCGGCCGATCGGTGCGCAGCATCACGTAGTGCCCGCCGAGCTGACCGAGTTGGACGCGCACCTCATCGTCCATGTAGGCCACTTCGGACCATAGTTTCGGGCGCGGCTGCAGTTCGGCGGAAAGCAGCGCCGGATCATCGACGCCGATCTCTTCCGCGAATTCTTGCATCGACATCTTGGGGTCTGCAGGCACCACCTTGAAGCCCGTGAACTCGACGAAGAAACGCCGTAGGTTTTCTTCGCGACGATAGTACTTGGCGAACGAGAAGTGATGGCTCGGGACGCGACGCTCACCGAGCAGAAACTGTGCGACGAAGTTGTAATCGCCGGTCTGCGGGTCGATCTCGAGGCCATTGCCGAGGAAGGTCGAGGGAATATCCGGCAGCCTGCCCATCGAGAATACTTTGAGCGACACCGTGACCCCGATGCCTTCGTCCTTGGCGGCGGCCCCACCCACAAGCCGACCGATGTTGTGGTAATCGGCCGCCCAGTGACCGCGGAACACATCGGGGTGGTCGAGCGCGTTCGGGTATTTGCTGAGCGGAGTGAGCTCGTCGATCAGGGCGTCGATGCGCTGGGACTCGGGCGTGCCTGATTTGAAGCCTTCTTTGTGCGTGGAAATCAGTCGCAGCAGTTCTTGAAGCAGCGCATCTCGTTGTGACATCGGTCTATCCCCGTGTGGATCATGGGTTCAGTTGGCGAACCGTAGCACTTCATCGAGTTGGTCGACGAGCCCTTGGCCATGTGCGGCATTCAGCCGGCGAAACGCCTCGGGCAAGGCTTGCATGGTGTCGATCACCCGTCCGTGCGCGCGGGTCATGGTCAGGCCCTTTTTGTCACCCATCAACATCCAGGGTCGCCAGCCCAGCACATTCACTTTTTGCACACTGGCCTCGATATGCGCCTGCGAGCGCTCGGCAAGGTCCCGAGTCTTTGCGTGATAGACAAAATTTTCGTGAAAATCGAAGCCTGGCACACCGGGGGCAGGCGAGGGCATGACGGCATCGAGCATTTCGGTGATCCAAAGATCATCGGCGACGCTGTCAATCGTGAAGCGATGGTTGAAGGACACGCCGCCCGAGTACTGCGAATCGCGCGTGGCGATGCGTTGCGGAGTGATGACGTAAGGCGTTGGGCCAAGCACGGTTTTGGGTACTGTGACGGTCGCGCTGGTGAAAGGGTTACGCCATGTTTCGAGCAGTTCCCGGGTCTCGAGGTCAGCAAAATAGGCGAGCTCGAAGACCACGCTGTCATAACCGCCATCGCTGCGTTTGCGATGTCGCGAAAAGATTTGCGACATCACCCGAAACAGGGGTGTGGTGACTGAGTCGATGTGTGCGGTGAGGATCCCGTCGGTCCAGCGCACGGATATGCCGCCATCGTTGCGGCCGATGATGCGGATGAGATCATCCAGCGAAAGTGCCGATGCTGCAGGGGGGGTGTTTGCGGCGCCGCACTACCTGCAGCGCGACCTGCAGCGAGCGTGGCGATGCTGCCGGTGAGCAAAGTTCGGCGATCGAGGGTCATGAGATGAGTACTCCGCGTGTATGGCCCAAGTTGACGGCGTAACGACGCGGACTATAGCCTGCAGCGCCATGACTCGTTCGCCAGTCGCCGACACGCTCGCTGATCCTGAAGTGCAGCAGTGTCCGTATCATCTCTACGCGAGACTGCATCGCGAGTCGCCGGTTCATTTCGACAAAGCGATGAATCTCTATCTCATCACGAGGTACGAGGATGTCGTTGCCGCGAGTCTCGACACGGCAACGTTCTCGAGTCACATCGACATGCGCCGGGATGTCTCGGTCGCCGACGTGTCGCCATCCGATGCGCTCTATCGCAGTGAGGGCTGGGTCGTCGAAGATGTGCTCAGTCAAGCCGATCCACCGCGACACACCATGTTTCGCAAAATCGTGGAGCGTCTGTTCACCGGTCCCGCCGTCAAACGACTGCATCAGTATCTCGATGCGCACGTGAACGCGCTCATCGACGGCTTTGCATCACGCGGCCATGCCGATTTTCTGGCGGAATTCGCGGTACTTTTGCCCATTGATGTAATAGCCGACCAGCTCGGCCTGCCGCGTACCGTCGGCCCGCAGATCAAGCGCTGGACCGATGCCTACATCGAGTCCTTCGATCCGACGATTTCGGCTGAACGCAAGCTCGAGTGTGCGCGACGCATCATCGAGTTTCAAAAGTATTTCATCGAGCGTCGAGCGGAGAAAATCGCAGCGCCCAAGGCCGATTTGCTGTCGATGCTGGCGGTGGCCGAAAAGGCTGATGGACAGCTGCTCACGGACGAGGAATATCTCGCGCTCTGCGCGCAGTTGATGGTCGCCGGCAATGAAACCACCCGCAATCAGTTGATGGCGTCGTTGCTGATGCTGATTGATGATCCGGCGCTGCAGCAAAGATTACGCAGTCATCCGCAGCTCATTCCGAAATTCATCGATGAGTCTCTGCGGCTCGAGTCGCCTGCACAGGGTTTGTATCGGCGTTGTACGCGCGAGGTGACGATATCGGGTACCACGATTCCCTCTGGCGCCATTGTGCTGTTGATGTTTGCTGCAGGTAATCGCGACGAGGGGTTCTTTGCAGAGCCGGACCAACTCGATCTCGAGCGGGGCAATGCCAACCGGCACCTGGCGTTCGGCCATGGCGTACATGGCTGTATCGGCAGGAATCTCGCGATCGCCGAGCTGACGATTGCCATCACGCGATTGCTTGAGCGGCTCGATGATATTCGTCTTCGAGAGGGTAGCGCGCGACCGCGCTACAAGCCGCACTTCAACATGCGTGCACTCGAATCGCTGCAGATCGAGTTTGCTCCGCGTGGGGCGACGGAATCGTGAAATCGGTCATTGCTTGTCTCGCGCCTGAAGTTTGCGACGTCGCGCGGGTCGAGGCGGCGTTGCGTGAACTTGCAGAGCCTGATGTATGTATTGTGCTGTTGCCCTTGGGTGGTCTAGCGGGTGGCGAGGGGGCGCAATCGCATGCGGACCTCGCGCGAGCGTTGGCTGCACTGCATGAGTTCGCCAGGCGCTCGTCCATTTATTTCGTCGGTGCCCATCAGCTGACAGGCGGCGAAATCTTTGGCTTCATTCTCGATCCGCAAGCAACTTCGCCACTCCTGCAGGCGGCGATCGGTGGTGGCCAGGGTGCAGCAAAGGTCGAGGTGGTCGAGACGCCTGCGGGGCTGCTCGCATGTCTGCCGGATGTCGACATTCTGCATCCGGAGTACGCGCGACTCGCGCTGTTTTCCGGGGCAGAGATCTTGTTGAATCCCTGTCGGGAACGAGCCGACGAGCGTAGCGCGGCGCGGCATTTCTCGCGCGGCGCGCGCGCCTGGGAAAACTTTGCCTATGTCGCAAGTTGCAGCGCGACGGTGCAGGAAATCTGGCATCCGTCTGGCCAGTTATTGGTCGAATCGCGCGAGCGCGCGGCGAGCGCCCGCCTCGACCTGCGTTCGCTGCGCAGCAAGCGCGCTGAGCCTTGGGTGAATTTTCCCGCGCAATTACGCACGGCGCTCTATGCACGCGAATACGCAAGTGCCGCCAGTCGCCCGGCGGCAAGCGAGCCGGAGCTCGAGGCCTACGATGTTTTGGTGATGCAGTCGCATCAGGTGTTCGTGGCCGGCGTGGAAACGCGCGATGCCACCATCGAGACCAACCTCAAGCAGGCACTCGGGCTTGCGCGTTTGTTTGCGATGCGGCCTACGACTCGGCTCGTGGTGTTCCCGGAGTTTTTTTTGCAGGGCTCGGGAATGAGCCAACCGCTCGAGTACTGGGAACGCTGCGGTATTCGCATACCTGGGCCCGAAACCGAGGCGCTCGCGGCCTTTGCCAAGTCGTGCAATGTCTATGTGAGTGGGGCGGTGCTCGAATACGACCCGAGCTGGCCGCGACGATTTTTCAACACGGCCATCATCATTGCGCCGTCGGGCGAGATCATTCTCCGTTATCGGAAGTTGCAGTGCGCAGATCTGAACGGGCTGTTGAATGTCACGACACCGGGCAGCATTCACGCGGAATATGTTGAGCGTTATGGGGCAGACGCGCTGGTGCCCGTGGTCGATACGCCGATCGGTCGACTGGGTGCGCTCATCTGCTTCGATTCGAACTGGCCGGAACTCTGGCGGGCGCTGGCCATGAAGGGTGCGGAGGTTATCTGCAATCCCACCAGCGAAATTCATAGTAATCGTCGGCCGCACTGGTACCAGGCCAAGCGTGCGCATGCCGCCGAAAATCTCTTTTATGTCGCCTCTGCCAACGCCGGCAGCGAGCAGTTGTTTCCCGGCGCACCGATCACCAGCATGAATCGCGGGCATTCGGCGCTGATCGATTATCACGGGGAGCTCGCGGCCTGTGCTGATGGACCGGGCGTCGTGCCGCTGCTTGGCAGGATCGAACTCGGCGCACTGCGTCGGGCGCGTGCGGCGCTCGCGGACAATCCGCAAGTGCGATTCAGGCCCGAGGCAGTGGCTGCGGGCTATGCGAATTTCCCGGGGTTTCCTCTCGACTGCTTCTTGCAAACGCCGATGGAAAAGGCTGCCCAAGGACCGGCTCTCGTCGAGGCCCACATCGCGAAGCTGCAAACGCTCGGCATTCTCCGCGGCCCGTGATCCGCAACAACGGTTATTCTCGGCGCTCGGTTTTTCGACACACCTTCAGTCGAGGGATATGCAAATGAATCGTGGCCATGTCGGTGTTCTGCCCCGCACGCCTACACTCGAAGATGAGAGCTATCTCGGTTTCATGGAGAGCCTGCGTAACCAGCATATCCGTGCCATGTTTCCAAAGATCATCGGCTTTGCAGACGCGAGTGATGCCGAGTCGCGTCCCTACGTGCGTACCTGGAAGCGACTCATGCGCAGCCAGCAGCAGCAGACCTGGCAAAAACTGCAAGCGAGTTACGCCAGTCAGCGCGCGCACTACGAGGCAGAGCTCGATGCGGCCGAGCAGCGCAATCCTGGTCGACTGCATTACGACCCGGCGTTCACGGTGCCGCAGTACGCGACGCTCGATATCCATTTGCAGCCGGGCGGGTATTGCGGTGACTCGCTCGCCGGTTATGTGTTTCATCACGGCACCAAAGTTTTTTATCAGGGCGACAACGACCAGGACGAGTTGCATCGTCAGGTGGTCGAGAGCGTGCTCGCGCCCGCCGACGGCAAAGCGGCGAAGGTACTGGATCTTGGCTGCTCCATCGGTCAATGCACGACGGCGCTCAAAAGTCGTTTCCCGCAAGCCGAGATAACGGGCCTCGATGTGGGTCTGCCGATGGTGCGTTACGCTCACAAGCGCGCCACCGACCTTGGCGTAGAGGTGTACTTTCGGCAGGGCCTTGCCGAAGACACGCAATTACCAGCGGGTCAGTACGACGTGATTCTCGCGTACATCTTGTTTCATGAGGTGCCGGAGCGACTTTTCAAGCCGATTCTGGCCGAGGTGTATCGCTTGTTGCGTCCCGGTGGCTGTTTCACGGTGGTGGACGCCCCCAATAATCGGCAACTTCCTGCGGCGAATCGGCTGTGGCTGAAGTTCGATGCGCACTACAACTGCGAGCCGTACTCGCCAGCGTTCGTCGCCAGCGACTTCACGACGCTGCTCGGTGAAGCAGGCTTTCGGATCCGTTCTGCTGGTCCGACGCCCACTTTTTTGCACTGTACGACTACGGTCAAGGATTGACTCAAAGAAATGACAACCGAGCCCGACCCGCTTGCAGGGTTCCGTGCGGTGCTTGGCGCGGAGCGCGTCATCACCAGCGATGCGGCGCGCGAGCTTGGCGCTCAAGATGTATACCGCTCGGGCGTCCTGCCGCTTGCGGTGCTGCAGCCACAGTCGACGGCTGAGGTCATCGGCATCGTGCATCATGCGCGTCGCGTGGACGTGGGTTTGCACACGCGAGGCGGGGGCATGTCGTATACCGACGCGATCACCCCGCAATCCGCGCGCGCCGTCATCATCGATCTGACGGGCCTGGCCCGTGTTCGATCCATTTCCGAGAGCGATTTTGTGGCGACAGCCGAGGCAGGTTGCACCTGGGCGGCGCTCGATGCCGCGCTCGCGCCGCGAGGACTGCGCGCCAAATTTTGGGGGCCGATGTCGGGTGCGAAGGCCACTCTGGGCGGCGGCATGTCGCAGGGCGCAGCCACTTTCGGCTCGGGCCGACACGGCAGCTCTGCGGCAGCCGCTCTCGGCTTTGAGGTGGTGCTCGGCACGGGCGAGGTGTTGGATACCGCTCGTATCGGTGCTGCCGAGCGCGAGGCTTTTTTTCGTCCCTACGGCCCCGATATCACTGGGCTCTTCACGGGCGATGCCGGTGCGCTCGGCATCAAGACTGCGGTCACCTTGCAGCTCGAGCCGCGCCCGTTGGCGCAAGACAGTCTTTCGTTTGCGTTCGCCGATTTCGAGTCGATGTCGAAAGCGGTTGCTGCAGTCGCGCGCCGTAGTCTCGCGACCGAAATCTTTGGTGTCGAAACGGCACTCGCAAGAGTTGCCGCCGGTGACGCGGCGCTTGTGCAGGATGCGCGGCGGCTGCTGCAGGTGGTCCGGGCGCAGGGCAGTGTGGGCGGGGCGCTGCGCCAGTGCTGGCGGATGATCAGCGCTGGCCGCAGCTTCCTCGCTGGCTCCGCGTTTTTGGCGCATTTTCTTTGTGAGGGTGCCGATCGACGGCGCTTGCAGCTTGATCTGTCGGCGATCCGTGCGTTGTTGTCTCCGGTCGGGCGCGAGGTTGCCAACAGCATGGCCGCGGTTGTCCAGGCCACGCCGTTCCCGCCGCCGATGCTGGTCGGGCCCGGCGGCAAGCGTTTGCTGCCCCTGCATGTGATCCTGCCGCACTCGGCGATCCAGGTCTTTCATGCCGATTTCATTGCGCTGCGCGATCGCGAGCGCGCGCGACTGCAACAGCACCGCGCAGAAATCTTCGTGGTCTTTGCCTCGGTGGGTCCCTCCGCCTTGCTCTATGAGCCGGTCATTTACTGGGAAGACGAGTGGCTGTCAGGGCTGTCGGCTGGGCTCGCCGAAGAGTATCGCGCGTTCTTGAAGCCGGGTGCCGCCAATCCTGAAGGTCGTGCGTATGTCGAATCGCTGCGCATCGAGATCATTGAACTGATGCGCAGGCACGCCGGTGCCCATCTGCAGATCGGGCGGGTCTATCCCTATCTTTCCGGTCGCTCGGGCGCTTTTGCCGCGCTGCTTGGTGATCTGAAACGCGCCGTCGATCCCGACGGCATCATCAATCCCGGCGCATTGGGATTACCTTCATGAACGTGGTCATCGTGGGTGCCGGGATCGGTGGACTCGCGAGCGCGTTGGCGCTGCATCGCGCAGGCTTGCGGCCGCGCGTCTACGAGCAGGCCGCGGTGCTTGGCGAGGTGGGTGCTGGGCTTTCGGTGACGCCGAATGCGGTCAAAGCGCTCGATTGGTTGGGCGTGGGGGCAGAGCTGCGTGCAGTTGCGGATGAGCCCCCTCTGCAACTCACCTGTCATTTTGCCAGCGGTGAGCTGCTGGTGGGATTCGATCGCAGCAATACCGTTGCCCAATACGGTGCACCCTATCTGCAGCTGCACCGCGCGGATCTGCACCAGATTCTGCTTAAGCGTTTGCGCGCGCTTGATCCGGATGCCGTGTGCACCGATCGCCGATTGTTGTCGCAGCAGCAAGCTGGGTCATCGAGTGAGCGCATGCGACTCCATTTCATTGATGGCAATGGCGGTTTTCACGAAGTATCCGCCGATGCAGTGGTCGGGGCAGATGGCCTCAAATCTGTCGTGCGTGAATCTGCCTTTGCGATGGCGCCGCCCGAGTTCGGGGGCTTCGTGGCCTGGCGGGGCCTGGTGCCGCGCGCAGCGCTCGAGGGTCGTGAGTTGAGCCCGGGTTCAAAAGTTTTCGCCGGCCCGGGACGGCTCTTCGTGCGCTATCCCGTTCGACGCGGTGAGCTCATCAATTACGTCGCCTTTGCGCGAGTCGACGTGTGGCAGCGAGAGGGCTGGTCGCAGACCGGGCAGGTCGAAGAAACGCTGCAGCGCTTCGACGGTTTTCATGACGAGGTGCGGGCGATCCTCGCGGCAACACCCGGCGGGCGCTGTCACAAGTGGGGTCTCTTTGCCCGCGAACCCTTGCCGCGATGGGCCCAAGGCCCGCTGGTACTACTGGGTGACGCGGCGCATCCCATGATGCCTTGGTTCGGCCAAGGGGCTGCCTCGGCGCTCGAAGACGCCGTGGTGCTCGGTCGCTGTGTGGCTGGCGCAGGCGGCGATATGGCGGCGGCGTTCCGTCGCTTCGAGGCGACCCGTCGTGCGCGCGTCACGCTGCTGCACCGCGAGTCAGGCCTTGGGGGTGAGCGGCTTGCAGGGCTGCATCCTGAGCATTTGCGCGACGCCCCGGTACGCAACGAAGACTCGCTCGGCATTTTCGCGCATGATCCGGTCAACGAGGTATTGGCGGCATGACCAAAGAAGAACAACCACTGCAGCAAGAGCCGGCGTGGCCGAGCGAGGCTTACGGCTGGTACGTGGTGTTCGTGCTCTGCGTGTGCGGCATGGTCGCGTTCATCGATCGGCAAATCATCAATTTGCTGGTCGAGGACATCAAAGCTGATCTATCTTTGAGCGATACGCAGATCAGCCTGTTGCAAGGCTTGGCGTTTGCGCTGTTCTACGCCATCGCGGCGATTCCCCTCGGTCGCCTCGCCGATTCCGGCAGTCGCAGGCGCATCATCGCAGTCGGAATCGCCGTATGGACAGTGGCGGCGGCGGCCTGTGGGCTCGCCAAAAATTTTCTGCAGCTCTTTCTGGCGCGCATGGCAGTAGGTGTCGGCGAGGCGACGTTGACGCCCTCAGGCTTCTCGATGCTGGGTGATCTTTTCCGGCCGCATCGCTTGTCGCTGCCGGTGAGCGTGTTTACCGGCTCGAGTTTTGTGGGCTCCGGGCTCGCGCTGCTGATCGGCGGCTTCGTGATCGCGCAGTTGTCAGCGTCGCCGCAAGTCGTGTTGCCGCTGCTCGGAGAGATGCGACCTTGGGAGGCCGCATTCGTGATCTGTGCCCTGCCAGGAATCGTGGTCGTGGCTTTGTTCATGCTGACGGTCCGCGAGCCAGTGCGGCGGGGTATTGCCGCCGAAAACTCGAACACCAGCCCGCCACTTGGCGAGGTGCTGGTCTTCGTGCGCAGTAACGCAGGCGTTTTCGCCGCGGTGTTCCTCGGTATCTCGGTGTTGGCTGCCGTGCAGTTTTGTCTTGGTGCTTGGGTGCCCGCGCATTTCATCCGCAATCTCGGTTGGACGGCATCCCAAGTGGGGTACGCCTACGGACTGATTTTTTTGATCTGCGGCACGGGCGGGGTGATTACCGGTGGCTTTATCGCCGATCGGCTGCAGGCGAGGGGCATGCGTGACGGTCACTTGCGCGTGGCGTTTGCGGCTGCGCTACTCACCATCCCTTTCGTGACTTTGCTGCCGATGGTGTCGACGCCCGAGATGGCGGTAGCCTTGCTTGCACCCTCGATTTTTTTGGGGACCGTGCCTTTCGGCGCGGGTCCGGCGCTTATCCCGGTGATCTGTCCTGCGCGCATGCGGGGCCTCTTGGTCGCGATCTATCTGCTGATCGCCAATATCGTCGGCCAAGCGGGGGGGCCGCTGGTCGTGGCGCTGTTCACCGATTACGTGTTCGGCTCGCCTGAGCTCGTCAGCCGCTCGCTGATGGTCGTGCCCGCGATGCTGCTGTTGATCGGTGCAGTACTGGTGCGTCTTGGTTTCAAGGGTCTGCGTGGCGCGGCTTGAGGGCTGCCGTCCGAGGCTTGCTGTCTGAAAATTTCGGAGTCTCTCGATGTCAGAACTTATTCGCCATCGTAAGGTACTGATTGCCGCCGCAGCGGGTGTCGGACTCAGCATCGCCGGTATTCCGGCATTCGTGCTCAGCGTTTTCGCGGGCCCGATGACTCGCGATCTCGGCTGGACGTTGCAGCAGTTTCAGACCGGTGGGCTCTTCATTGCACTCGGTGTGCTCGTGGCGGCGCCTCTGGGCGGTTGGTTGCTCGATCGATACGGGCCGCGTCGGGTTGCAATGAGCGGATTGATCGCGTTCTCGGCGGGCATCGCGGGTTTATCGCGTGTCGGTGGCGAGCCGTGGACCTTCTATCTTGCGGTGTTGATGCTGACTCTGCTTGCGGCCGGCGTGTTGCCGACGACCTGGACGCGCATCGTCAATGGCAGCTTTGATCGCCAGCGCGGCATCGCGCTCGGAATTGCGCTCTCTGGCAGCGGAATCTTTGCCACGTTTGGTCCCGGGCTCGCGCAGACCGTGATCGACGCTGCAGGCTGGCGTGCAGCGTGGCTTACGCTTGCAGCACTGCCTGCGTGTATTGCGCTGCCACTCGTCTGGGCCTTCGTACGGTCGCAGCCCGCCGTTGAAAATGCGGGAGCGCCATCGGAGGCGGGCGTTTCGAGTGCTGCCAAAGATATGGTGGGTATGACGCTCGCTGAGGTGCTGCGCGCTCGCCGCTTCTGGATTTTGGTCGCGAGTTTCGCGCTGGTATCGCTGTGTCTCGGGGGATTCAATGCGAACCTCGTGCCGATTCTCGTCAGCAAAGGGCTTGAGGTCGCGCTAGCCGCCAAAGTGGTGGGGGCGCTTGGTGCGTCGTTGATCGCCGGGCGTATCGTCTCGGGTCTGCTCATCGACCGTTATTGGGCAGCGGGTGTGGCCGCGGCGGCGTTTTCTTTGCCTGTGCTCGGAGCCTTGCTGCTCATGGGAGATTCGCCTTCAACGGCGATGCTCGTTACCTGCGTTGCCTTGATGGGGTTTGCCGCCGGTGCCGAGTACGATGTGCTCGCGTTCATGATCTCCCGATTTTTCGGGCTGGCACATTACGGCAAGATCTATTCGGTGATCATCGTCGCCATCAGCCTTGCGACCTCGGGCGGGGCGGTGTTGTTCGGACGGATCCGCGATATGTCCGGCGGATTCGGACCTGCATGGCCCATGGTGATTGCGCTATGCGCGGTCAGTGTGGTGTTGCTGCTCGCGCTGGGTCGCGATCAGGCGCCGGTTGCTCGCAGCGCAAACTTCGGCGCGTAGCTTCGGCGACTGCGCGGACCGCAGGGTCATCATTGACCAGCAAGCGCAACAAAAGAAATCCGCGCTCGGTGGGTGACAGAATCTCACCCGGTGCAGCAGACTTTGTACTCCGCGGCCCGATGAGCGTCAGATCGACGCTCTCGCCCAGATTCTTGCGGTCGTTGACCACGAAAAAATTGTCGGTGGTCGAGGCATAGAGCGCGATCGACCAATATCTCGGGTAGCTCGCATCCATGCGAATATGCAGCGGTCCCTCGCGTAAATCGAAGGCGCAAGTGGCGTACAGCAGGTCCGGGCTCGGCATCACGATGCGTCGCTGGGTGTGATCCGTGGGTGGTGGCAGGTAGACGCCGGTCGATGCCTGCGGTCCAGATTGCGCCTGCGCGTCGCCGCCGCCGAGCGTGATGATGCGATCCATGATGAGCCGAGGTAGCGCCCAGACGGAGAGCACATGCACGGCGATCGCCAGCAGGGCTGCGGCGGAAATATGAATGCGCAAGCGGTTCATGACGACACGCTCATGGGCAATCGCCGATCAAGGTAATCGAGGGGGCGGCAAGCGCACCCGGTGATTGCTGCACGGTAGGGTCGGGATTGTAGAGTCTTAGTGTGAGCCGCAAGCCGCCCGTGCCCACGGTCGGAATCCATGACCGATTGTCCCGCTGGTTGGCAGGCAAGGGCCCGATCATCAAAGAAAACTGGCCGTCGGAATCGAGTTGTGCGCTTTCCGTGCCCACGCTGTAGCGACGCTCGGCATTCGGAAAAAGAAAATGGTCTTGACCGTAAGCAGTGATGCTCCACCAGCGGGCGGGAGGCGGCGCGCCCTCGATCTTGTAGAGGCACTCAGCGCGCAGTGGTTCGCCTCGATCGTCACGCTGCGTGGTGTAGTACAAGGTCTCGCTGCGATCGAGCGCGAGCACAGCCCCGAGCGCAATACGTGCTCGTGTATAGGCATCGGCGCTTTGACTGCCGGCGAGCAGGTTGACGCGCCATGCTCCCGCATCGACACCGGCAATTCCGACACGGGTCAGCCATAGCCAGGCGCTGCCTAAGCCCAGAAAAATCGCGCCGATATAGAGACTCGCGATGATCAGGCGATGCCGACGCATGATTTTTTAGGCGCGTGCGGCGGAGAGCGTTGCGCGGATGGTGGCGGCACAGAGGGCAGGCTGGGTGAGCGGCAGCATGTGCCCGCCACTCACCAAGGTGAGCCGACAGGCGGGAACGCGTGCCGCAAAGCCCTCACCCTGAACGCGATAATCGAGGATTCGATCTTCGCGACCGTAGAGCAGGTCGATCGACGGTGCATCGGGGCGATTGAGTTCCTCATAGCGCGCTTCGATGCCCGGCATGATTTCAGGAACGGCGCCGAGATCTCCGGATGCGCCGATGTATTGCGAGGGCCGCAAGGTCAGAAGTCCGCCGCCTCGGGTGACGTATCCCGAGGGCACGCTTTCCGGACCAAATATTTGCGGCATGATTTTTTGGCGATTCATGATGTACATCGGCGTGGCGAGCAGATGTGCAATCAGCACCCGCGCAGCGCGACCCTTGACCGCAATTCCTCGGAACACCGGCGACAGGCGATCTGAGATGTGCGTCAGCGGGGCAATCAAGGTCAGCCCTGCAACGCGCGTCGGATGGCGAATCGCGATCGTCAATGAGAGTGCGCCGCCGAGCGAATGGCCGACGAAAACCGCCCGGGTAATACCAAGCTGATCGAGCAAAGCGATGACGGCATCGGCTTGCTCGGTTAGCTTGGTCACCTTGCCGTAGTCGCGCGTCGAATAGCCCGAGCCCGGTCGGTCGATGGCGAGGACTCGGGTATCTTTGGCAAGTTCATCGACCAGCGCAAAGTTGAAGTGATGCAGGTGCCCGGCAAGACCGTGCAGCATGACGATGGGCAGTTGGTCTGCGCGGGTCTCGCCGCGTTGTACATAGTGCAGACGGGCGCCTGCGACATCGGCAAATTTGCCAGCCACCGGAATCCTGGTCTCGACGTTTGTCGCCACGCGACGCGTGAACAACCAAAGACCGCCCGATACCGCGAGCACGAGTACGAGCACCATCGAAGTGAGGCTCACGGCTCTAATCCACCGAGGTGAGATTGCGCATGAGTGGCCAATAGCCCGTCGGCAGCACTCGCTCGAGCAGATAGCCGAGCCAGGCGTCATAGCCCACGATGATCCGCGGGTTGCGCTTCGCGACGCCGCTCAAAATAATCTGTGCAGCGCGCTCGGGCGGCATGCGTAGCAGACGACGCGACCGCTGGAGCTGCTGTTCGACGGCGCCCTCGGGAAGAGCGGTAGAGAATCTCGCGTTGCGGGCGATAGCGGTTGCGATACCGCCCGGGCACACGGCACTGACACCGACGGTGCTGCGCTCAAGCTCATGGCGCAGGGCATCGCTGAAAGCGCGAACGGCGAATTTGCTTGCCGCATAGTGGGTTTGTCCGGCGGGCGCGATCAATGAGAAGAGGCTTGCGGTATTGATGATGTGCGCGTCGGGTCGTTGCAACAGGCCCGGCAAGAACGCCCGCGTCATGCGCACCACGCCATGGAAGTTGATCTCGAACAGCCAGTCGTAGTCGGCTTCGGAAGTGTCGAGAAAATGTCCGCCGACGGCGACGCCCGCGTTATTGAAGAGCAAGTCCACGGCCGGGTGGGCTTCGAGCACCTTCGCCGGAAAGCTCGCCACCTGCTCGCGCGAGGCGACATCGAGCACATGGGTCGATACACGAACCGGAAAGCTTGCGAGCTCAGCGGCAACCGCGGCGAGGGTGTCTTCGCGGATATCGGCAATAGCCAGATGACAACCGCGCGCTGCGAGCGCTAGCGCGAGTGCACGCCCGATACCACTGCCAGCGCCGGTCAATACGGCGATCTTGTCGCTAAAGTCGAGTCTGCGGCTTTTCATTGGCGAGTCTCTTTGAGGGTCAGGCGGCGTCGCGTTTTCGAGCACGACCGAATTTGAGCGCGGGATCGGTGAGTTTGCTGAAACGCGTCACGCCGAGATCGCGCAAATAGGTTTGATGTACGCGCCACGGAAAGCGATCGCCTTGCTTGGGCAGACGATCGAGCGCGCGCAACACGTAGCCGGAGTTGAAATCGATGAAGGGCATCTCGCCGACGCTCGAGTCGCGCACGGGCATGGCGTAGTCGAAGCCGTGACGATCGAGGTGCTTCAACAGTCGACAGACATAGGCGGCGATCAGATCGGCGCGCAGCGTCCAAGAGGCATTGGTGTAGCCAAAAGTCAGCACCAGGTTAGGGATGCCGCTCAGCATCGCCCCGCGATAAACCATGGTGTCACTGAAGTCGGCGGCTTTGCCGTCAAGGGAAATCTGAATATCTCCAAGGGGCTGCACCTTGAGCCCGGTGGCCGTGACCACGATATCGGCGGGCAACACCGCGCCTGAGGCGAGCCGTATGCCTTCGGGAACGAATTTTTCGATGGTGTCGGTGACCACGCTCACACGTCCCTTGCGTATCGCGCGGAAGATGTCGCCATCGGGCGCGGCGCAAACGCGTTGATCCCAGGGGTTGTACGCGGGCTTGAAGTGTTTGCGCACATCGAAATCTTTGGGCAGCTCGGCCGCCGCGAGTTCGACGAGGCGCGCGCCGAATTGGCGTGGGTACTTGCGCGCGATCTTGTAAAAGAACGAGCTGACGAGGATGTGCTTCCAACGTACGAGCGGGTAGACGAGTGTGGCCGGTAATACTTTGCCGAGAACCCGAGCCCAGGGATCATCGCCCGGTCGGTTGACCACATATGAAGGCGTGCGTTGCAGCTGCGTGACGTGGGCAGCTTTCTCTGCGAGCGCGGGTACGAGCGTGACCGCCGTCGCGCCACTGCCGATCACCACGATGCGCTTGCCCGAATAGTCGAGATTTTCAGGCCAGAACTGGGGATGGATGATCTGTCCGCGAAAATCGGCCTCGCCCTCGAAGCTTGGACGATAGGCCTCGGTGTAACTGTAGTATCCCGTGCACAGGTGCAGGAATTTGCTGCGCAAGGTGGTACTAGTGCCATCGGCGCTGCGCACGCTCACGGTCCACTCGCAGCGATCGCTGGCCCAGTCCGCGGTCTCGACCCGCTTGCCGTACTGGATCATCCCGGCAACGCCCGATTCCTCTGCGGTCTCGCGCAGG
>Ga0194116_10001323_pt1 | contig 35861 bp, 43 predicted proteins | sample TA2MahsurfametaG_4_FD_148617 | JGI IMG/M metagenome (GOLD analysis project Ga0194116, IMG submission 148617) | Freshwater microbial communities from Lake Tanganyika, Tanzania - TA2015008 Mahale S9 surface | ecosystem: Environmental > Aquatic > Freshwater > Lake | place: Tanzania: Lake... | reverse complement strand
GAACGACGAGGAGAGAACGAATGAGTAATACGAGTTTACTAGGAAGCTACGGAGCCCAGGACAGCTCCAGTTTGATGTTCCGCAACGTCCTGATAAATGGAAATTTTGACGTGTGGCAGAGAGGGGTGAGTGCAACTAACACAGGAGATAGCGGTGGTAGTTATGTATCAGCCGACCGTTGGAAGTTTTTAACACACACATCCAATGTTGGCTGGGTTGATGGAACTCTCACACAAACCACTGATACACCTTCTGCTGATATTAAGTATGGTGTTAAGGTTGTCTCAACTTCAGCTGCACTAGATGACGTTGTTGTATTTCAAACAGTAGAAGCGATAAATGCACAAAGTTTAGTCGGAAAATCTGCGACGCTTAGTTTTTGGTACAAAAAAGGAGCTGGATTAGCTGCCGCCAAAACTTTCAAATATGCGGTGCGTTATCTAAATACAGCGGATGTCGGAACAAATCAACCGCTTAATATGGGCTTGACTACACTAATTCAAGAAGCAACTATCAGTAGTGGTTCAATGTCTAGTGCTTGGGCAAAAATAACTATGACTATTCCGGTAATGCCAAGTCAGGCAGCTAACGGTGTAGTTGTCGAATTTCGTTTGGACGATGATAACTTTGGTTCAGGGGACTTACTGTTTTTGGCGCAAGTCCAACTCGAAGCCGGACCCACAGCGACCCCCTTTGAGAGAAGGCCGATAGGGACGGAGCTGGCGTTGTGTCAGAGGTACTACTGGAGAGTGGAGAATAAAGGAGCGGGGACGGATGTTTTGTTGGGCTTGGGTATGGGTCTGGGGCCTAATACTGCACTTTTTGCGATGCATCTGCCGGTAACAATGCGAGTCGCACCAAGTATCTCCGGTTCTTGTGTTGTAGCTAATGCTAGCGCTTCCATAATTAACCCTTCTACGGCTTTTTCACAGGCTCTTTCGCAAACAGGTATTGCCAGTACAAACATAACCTGCACTAACCCGTCATTGTCAGCAAATACTGTGTATCGCGTCTTGCTCAATAGTAGTACTGCCTTTTTTGCAGCCAACGCCGAACTCTAATCTCAACCGGAAAGCATCCTCGATAACTCTCAGATGGAAAGCATCCTCGATAACTCTCAGATGAAGGAAACATAACATGTCAAGCAGCGCAATCACATTTCCCAGCTACCTCGACCCGACCAAGGCCGCCGACGGGAGCGCGGCCAGTCCCAGTTTCGCATTCGCCAATAGTACCTCCACCGGTATTTACAGGGTGAGCGCCAACACACTCGGCATCTCCACGGCAGGGGTGCAGCGGGTCGTCGTGGATGCAAACGGGAATGTCGGCGTGGGTGTGACGCCTGTAAGTCCTCTTGATGTGCAGAAAAATTCAGCCGCAACAAATCCAGGTTCTGACAATATTTTCCCAAGTTGGACAAGCGGATTAACGCTTAGAAATTCGTCTTCTACGGACGGTGCATACTCTTCCTTGTCTTTTTTGACTGGTAATACTGCTGGGACTGGTCAGGGGTTTAGTATTGTTAGCCAGTCAACAGCAAGCGGATTTTCTTCTAACCTTCTTTTTATGGCAAGAACTGCTTCTGGAACAACAACAGAACGCATGCGCATCGACGCCAACGGGCGGCTTGGAATTGGCGTAGCAGGGACAGTACCACAACAACTAAGTATTACTGGCGGTATTGGTTTTGCAAATCAAAATGCTACCGATAAAAAACTATACTCACCAACAGATGGTTGCTGTGAATGGTTGACGCAAAATGCGGCCGGTGCGCCATTTTTTGCCGTATCTAATAATGGTACACAGAATATAAGACTATACAGTACAGGTACTATTTATGCACAGAATACCTCCATTCAACCTATTTCATCTGACGCCAAACTAAAACAAGATATTGTAAACTATGACAAGGGATTAACAGAGATTCTGGCACTTCAACCGAGATATTTTGCATACAAAACAGAGCCAGAAAAAATACTGGCAGGATTTATTGCACAAGAAGTTGATGAAGCAATTCCGGGAGCTTTGATAGAAACTATAGACGGTAATAAGTCTTATCAAGTAGACTGGAATCCTATTCTCGTCAAAGCCATCCAAGAACTCTCCGCTAAGGTCGACGCACAAGCTGCCGAGGCAGCAGCCCTCCGGTCTGAGATTGCAGAGTTGAAAGCTAAGTAATGTACCGCCTACAACTCCAGACCCTCTCCGAGAAAGCCCGGCCCTGGTCACACTCCAGACTGGGCTTTCCTTCTAAGCGGCCCCCCTCGCCTGAAGGCTCGGAAGGAACCTCGCTCGCTGACACTCGCTCGGCTCAAGGCGACTGCGTTCTCTTCAACGCCCTCCTCACCTTCGCCGGTGTAAAGGATGCTATCGCATACATCCCCGAGTGCATCGCCGAGGACGGTCGTCCCGCACGCAGCCCAGACCGTCTGGCCCTGTCTGGCGAGGAAGACGCCTTCAGCAAAGACATGCTCCTCGGAGTTTTGCTGTGGACCCTCGTGACGCGGGACCCGGCTCCCCTCGAACGCCTCATTGGGTACATCAATCGCACGGGCTGCCTCTGTGAGAAATCCTCCGACCGGCGCTGCACGATGACTCCCCAAATGACCTACTTAACGAACGCGGTTGCGAAGGCCGTAGGCTGCAAGGCCAGGCTGAAAGGAGACTGGCTGCCGGGCTGGCTCTTCGCGGCGCTGGAAGTCGCCTCCGCTCTCGTGACACCCTTGGGCTACCAGTGCCACCTCCTTTCCGTAAAAGCCCTTATAGTCCGACTCCTTGGGTCTAGCTCCTCGGTACCCGAGATACTGGCCCGGCGCGACTCTGGGAATCCCTGGTTTCTCTATCTGGCCGGCGACTCCGACCGTGCCGCACTCACGCTGCTCAGCCTCAACGTCCAGCCCGGCCAAGGGCACCAATGGTCGTGGGAAAGAGATAGCGCCGAGAAGGCCTGGCATGATAGCATGGGGCACGACATAGTCTTTCTATGCCGGTTACTCCAGGAGGATTGAACCATGGCTGATAAACCGAAGGACCCAAGCGAGCGCAGCGACGCGCTACCGAACAACGTAGTCAATCTCCGCGAACGCCGGTCTGACCGCCGCGTCGCCGACAAAGCGAAAGCGCAGTTCCTGAATATCCAGCACGAGGGACGCAACCTATCCGAGCAGGAGTACAAGGACTATATTATGGTATTACTGGCAGACCTGGTCGTGCTGGTTCTAAAGGCCGGATTCTACAGGGAGCCCGAGAAGGCTCTGAAGCACGGCATAGATTTTTTGGCTAAGAGGTATGGGAAGTGACTGTGCTTCGACCGAAGGGAAGAAGCCTTCGGAGCGCAAGAGTGGCGACAAAGGAGACACGATGAGCACCGTCAAAAGCATGAAAGACCGGATGCCCTGCAACAAACCAAGCAGGACTCCAGGCGAAAATAAGAGCTGGAAAGTCAAGGCCTGCGAAGGCGGGGAAGAAAAGATAGTACGGTTCGGCGACCCTAAGATGCCAGACCGGTCAGACGAACCCGAGCGTCGCAAGAACTTCCGGGCTCGGCATAACTGCGACGAAAAGAAGAGCAAGTTGAAGGCAGGGTACTGGAGTTGCAAGAAGTGGTGAGGCCGACCGTAGGGAGAACTCCCTTGGAGCGCAGAATAGCGCAGCGACGACAGGCTATAGATAAGTATTGACTGACCAGTTAAGATAGGCCGGACCCCCTAAAGAGGAGAGGACAAGCTATGGTCAAAGAATCGCTTTCGTCGCTTACCAAAGCTTTGGAATCCCGAGCCGCTGCTTTAATCATTGCCGTCCTCGTCCTTTACGGCGCATACGACCTCGCCAACAAAGGCATCGACTCTCTCGCCTCAAAACTCGACGTTGTCTCTAAGGAGCTCGGCGGTATCCGTAGCGAACTCGCTATTCAATCTGTTAAGTTGACAGAACTGATAGAAAAGGTTAGAGACCATGAAGACAGACTACGCAGGGTAGAACGTCGCCAAGAACTGAAGGAGAAGCAACAATGATGCTCGGCAAAATGAAAGACAAGGTTCCAAGCAAAGGCGAGCCAGCTATGGAGAAAAAGAAACCCATGGCAGGGATTGAGATTGAAATTGAATCCGACGGCGAAAGCGACGAAGCCGAAGGCGAGTCCCTCGCGAGCGAAAGCGAAGCGGAGGAGGAAGTCTCTGTCGGTGCTCTTGCTAAATTCTCTGACGAAGAACTCAAGGCCGAGCTCGAGAAGCGCGGTATGGCTGTCGCCGAAGGCGGCGACGAAGGCGGCAAAGAAGGCAAGGAAGTCGCCAGCGGTGGTTCGTCCCTCCTTGCTCTGCCAGAAGGCGAAGAAGAGCAAGAAGTAGAGATACCTAAAAAGAAGAAGTACGCTAAAGCCTAAAGGAGCATCCTGGGATGGCATCACAGAGACGCCTCACTACGAGAAGGCTCATCGAAGAAGTTCGTCAAGTCATCGGCGAGGACAACACCTCGGCTATTGGCGACGACGAAATCCTCGCAGCCATCAATCGCGGGCAGGACCAGGCCTGCTCTATCCTCGCACGGCAGTACGAATCCCCTCTCCTGACCTACACAACCATCTCCAAGGTCGACGGTCAGTCCGAGTACATCCTGCCAGAGGACGTCTTCGAGGACCGTCTTATGAAGGTAGAAGTCTTCAAAGGCGGCATTTACCACGACATCCCCCGCATTTCCTTTATCGACATCTCGACCTACGAGAGTCCAGGCAAGCAAGCAGTGCCGACCTACTATGCGGTTTACCAGGACCGTATCCGTTTTGTGCCAGTGCCCTCGGGCATCGACTGGCAAATCCGTGCATGGTATCTGCAAGACCCTGTGCCGCTCGTCAAGGAGCAAGGCCGGATTACCAGCGTTAACGTCGCCGGGCGCTACATCACTCTGGACGACGTCGGTGAAGACCTCGACACAACCGTGGACGACCTCAAAGGCTTCGTCAATCTGGTCGACAAAAACACAGGTCGCATCAAGTGCACTCTGCAAATCCAGAACATCACAGGTAAGAAGCTCACTTTCAAAGCCGTGCCTGTCCGCTCGTCGGTGCAGGACCGCACGACAGTCGGTGAAATCCCCGTGACAGTCGAGCCCGATGACTACATCTGCTCGGTCTACGGCTCGTGCCTCTCCGTGCTCCGCAAACCCCTGTCCAACTACATCGTTGCCTTCGCGGAAGCGGAGCTCAGAAGAAAGCTTGGCGAGCAGGCAGAGTTCGGTGTAGCCCTCAAGAAAGAACTCGAGCAATCCGTCGAGCGCAGCTGGGCTAACAGGCCGAATACCGAGCGAATCCAGTCCCGTTCTCGCTTCTATCCAGCCGGCGGAAGACCGCTAAATTATTTGCCTCGGGGTAGATAAGTCCCTACAAGTCTGAGAGACTCCTGTTGGCGCAACTCTACGCGGCCTACAGGCAAAGGAGTATCTCAGCATGGCTAGTGCCAACTACCAGACCGTATTGGAAAAAGACTTTTCTTCCGGCATGAATCAACTCGCCTCGGAAGACGCCGTTCCGGTGACCTTCGTCGAAGACCTCGAGAACATGAACCCCAACGCGCAGGGCTACGTCGAGAAGCGCAAAGGCTACGAACCCTACGCCGGCTTCATTCCGCTGCGCGTCTCCAAAGCCGTCCGAGATAACAACAACCAGCTCTTCCTCTACTTCGACGAGCTGACCGGTGGCACGGCCACCATCGACTTCTCTACGCTGAAGTCCACACCTATTGTACTTCATGGAACTAGCACTCGTGTGGCTGCTCTTCCGAAGTACTACTCCTCCTTTGTCGTCGACCCTCGAGTCGTGCTCGGCCAGATGAACTACATCCTGCCTGCAGCGGAAATCGGCGCGACTTCCCGGGACCTCTTCGTCGGGCTGGGCTACAACGCTCCGGAACGCGAGGGTACAAAAAACAATGAAACAGTCTATGCAGATGCAATTACTATCAACCCCGTGACCTTCGACGTTAAGGTCGACTCCATCGAGGGCGTACCAGGCGACGTGAAATGCTTTGTGTACGTCCGTGACCATCAGACTGTCGCCGGCGAGAGCTGGGCTGCTACAGTCAGCCAGGATGTTGGATTCCCAGGCCGGTTTATCGTCGGCCAGGCTCAGCACCAATTGAACACTCAGAACTATATCACACGCTACTACAATCCTACGACCGGCGAAGAGCTCTTCCCGGACAGCGTGACCGTGACTGGCTCGACTATTGTGACTGAATTTTCCGGTCAGGCTGCCCCTGCGTCTATCCGTTTCGTCATAGCCGCCGTCCCGGAAATCGACGTCGGTACAGCGACCATCCAGAACAACAGCCAGAACATCTCTCGTAAGTTTCCTATCGCTGCAGACTTTGCCTTCTTCGAGGTCTACCAAAAGAGCGGGCTGAGTTGGACCCGGGTCATGCCGGACAAAATCGACATCGTAAACCAGGAAGCCTTGCTGTACTTTACAAACGAAAGCGGTTCGTCTGTCGAGCTGCGTATCCTCTGGGAGCGTGCATCGGTTCGGACAAACAAACTCCGTGTTGTCGACGCCGGCGCTGCAGGCACGGACGACAATCCTCAGCTCTGCCTGTACGGCCTCGACCATGCCCAGCTCTATCCCGGCAGGCCAAAGCGGTCTGGCTGGGTCTCGCACATCGACTCGTACAAGTCTGAGGGTGAGAACTACCTCATCGCAGGTCTGGGCTGGAATCTATTCCGTGCCGTCTACGACTCGTCGCTCCCGTCTCGCCAGCCTCTGCTTCGCACGACCGTGGCTACCGAAGTCATTATTGGGCCGCTCTTCGGTCCTGCAGGCCGGTCTCGCCGTTCCTACGCCTTCACTGGCGGCGGGGAAGGCTGGGCTAATATTGCCTACATCCGCTACCACTCTGCCGGAGTCGTCGAGGTCAAAGTCCTGACACCGAACCGGACGGACAATGCAGGCTGGACTATTAACGAATGGGTCTCGCTCGAGCACGACCGGCTGACTATCGCCGGCTCTTCTCAGCGTGTGCATCGCGGCGAGTGGGCTATTAAGTACATGGACGCCTCCGCGCCAGGCTATATCATTTTCAGGGTGTACAATGCAGAGATTACCACGCCTGACTACGACGAAGAAGATATCGGTGAGGCAGGGGTCTTCACAGACAAGGTAGAATTTAATCCCGAATCAGGCTCTGTGTGGTCACTTCTTTACGGGGACATCCTGGAAGGCGAAGCTTTTCCTCAAGGTTTGTCCGGCTCCCTGCGCTGCGTTTCGACGTCTGGCAATGTGTCCTGGCTCAACGGAGTCGGCGAGCGTGTAGTCATGCCTGGAGGCCAGGTCTACACCGTACGCCGGACCGGGTCGATGCTCAAGGTCCGCGACGTCAATAGCCCGAACTCTGTCCCCTACGAGCGATTCGTAGTCGGCGACGTTCTAGCCCTGTCAGACCGAGATAGAAGGCACGTCATACGTTATATCACCCCGGCTAACTTGACGGGCGTAGCGGTCTCCTTTAACGGCCTTTTGGGCGAGGCTCTGGTGACCAGTGTAAACTCCTCCAATTTCATAGTCGGGCAGAAGGTCGTACTGGCTTCCTGCGGTCGGTATTCGGGGGAGTACGTCATCAAGGCTCTCGAAAATACTACAAGCATTACACTAGACTCTAGCAATGTTAAGGATAGTACTACCTCCGCGCTTCTGGGAACCACGCCCCGCATCCTGGGGCAGGTCTTTGAGGTGTCCTACGAGGACGAGTTCTACGACGACGCGAACTCCCTCCTGTCCGTGACCGTCCCCCTACGCTGGTTCGCCCTCGAGAATCCGACCGGGTCGGTCTCCCGGGTTAAGCATCTGGAGAGCAATCCCTACACGCAGCAGCAATTCGTCCGGTCAGTCATGGCCCAGGACAACATGTACTTTGCGAACTACAACGACCATCTCATGAAGTTCGACGGCGCGAATCTCTACCGGTCCGGCCTCGTCCGTTGGCAGCCCCAGGTGTTTGCCAGCGTGGATGAAACTAATCCCGGAAAAATAATAGTGCCGACTGTCAAGACTGCAACCATGGCAGCAAATACAGGCCAACCAACACTGACTGCTACGACAAGTACTATCGGTATTTTCTCTGCCGGCAATCGCGTGGAGTTACTAAATAGCGCTTTCAACCCATTCACTATCGAGTCAATCGACACAGTCAATCTTAAAGTTACGCTCAACCAAGTGGTTGATGATGCAGCAATTTCCTCTAATAACGTCATAGTCAAAGAGTATCAACCTAGCGTATACCGGTACTACTTCCGACTGACGGCCTTCGACGCGAATGACAACGTGGTAACTTCTGCTACGACCGGCTCGAACGAGTTTTACATCTCGTTGCCGACCTCGGCTGCTATCCATATCCGCCTCCTAGGTCTGCCTAAGTTCGAGCAGCTCAACTACAGTAAAATCTATCTCGAGGTCTATCGTACCAAACGTAATTCGGTAGCTCCATTCTACAATATCACAAAGCTTCCGGTGACTTTCAATCCCGCACTGCCTTACATAGATGTGGTTGACACCTTCTCAGACGAGGCACTACCAGCCCAGCCGGACGATGCAGTCCTGACTTTTCTCGCAGGAGCAAGTCTCGGCAACGGCCTGTCTCAGCCTCCTCAAGCGAAGTACTGCACCGTGACGGACAATCGTCTCGTGCTCGCCAACTTGCAGGACGACGCTAAAATCCAGCTAGACATTTACGGCAACCCAGAGCTGTCGGCTTTCAACAACAAAGTCTTTCATCTTAGAAAGGACGGAACAGGGACAACTAACAACCTGACCTACGAGTTAAGTATGCCACAGGTAGGCATAGCTAGTGTAGCAAAAACTAGCCAGGTAGTAACAATTACCACAACAGCAAATCATAACCTAACAGTAGGACAAACTGTTGTAATAGCGGCAAGTCCCACCGTGGCTGTTAATGGTACTTTTGTTATAACAGGCGTTGCCTCAACAACTTTTACCTACACACAAGCAGGTGCAGATATCTCCCTCACCGCCAATACAGGCACTGCAACTCCTGAGTGGATTATTAGTAGTATCGACCCAGAGCAAAATTCAGTTAAACTAACCGTAAGCAGTATTCCGCCGGGACTGGCCATTGGACACTGGGTTTATTTATTTGACAATGCTTTGCCTACAAAAATAACATACGCTGGCTGGTTCAAGGTAACTGCAATTCAGGGAACTATTATTACAGTAGCGAAAACAGGAGAAACTGCAGCCAGTCCTTTTGCACCAAATACAGAATATGTAAATCGACTTTTAGCCTGTTCTAATGGTGTTGGCTCTCCTACTTCCTTTCCTGTTTATATCGGTACGGACTACAACTACGGCTGGAGAAACGCCAACAATGCACTGCTCTATTCGCCTGCAGCGCGTGCTCTTCTCCGTCTCTCGAACGCTATGAACTTTTCTCAGACTGTCGAGACGACTCCCTGGTTCTTCGCCAACGCAGGCCTAGACCTCGGTGGCCAGACTCTGCTTTTGACTTTCCCAGAAAACAGCCTGACTACGAAGCCCGAAATTGTTATGCCCGCTGCGCTTGGCGGAGTCGAGTATTACGGCAATAAGATTCGTGTATCAACTGGTGGTGAGAACGTCGGGGTAGTGACTGCTAAGTTCCCGTCCAGACTTGTTATCTCCTATCCGAACTACGCCGAGGTCTTTCACAGACCGTTTGACGACAACGGTACGCTTTCTGAGTCTATCGTGGACGTCAATCCCGCCGACGGACAGGAAATCACCGGTGTGTTCCCGTTCTTCTCGGAGTCGGCATTCGGTGCAGCCCTCAAGTCTGCATCTCTTATCGTCTTCAAGTCGAACTCCATCTATGTGGTGGACGTCGCAAGTCGCCGTGCACAGCAACTAGAATCTAACGGTCTGGGCTGTACGGCTCCTTACTCTATCGCCGCGACTCGCGAAGGTATTATGTTCGCCAACGAGGCCGGACTATACCGCCTGACTCGCGCCCTGACAGTCGAACCTATTGGTTCCTACGTTGACCGTCTCTGGAGACAGGACGTCGAGAAGTCCCAGCTTGACCTCATGCACGGACATGCCTACGGTGTCGGTCGTAAGTACAAGGTGTCCTACCCTCTGACTAACCAAAAGGCTCCCTCGGACGTACTGGTCTACGACTACACGAAAGAGGATACCAAGAACTCGTACGGCTCGTGGACTCGCTACACAAACCATCCTACGACAGGCTGGTGTAACCTCCTCGAGAATGCGTTCTTCTGCACGACCTCGGGCCGGGTTTACCAGGTAGCGTCCGGCAACTCGAAGTACGACTACGCAGACGACGGCAAGGCTATCGACTGCTCGGTGACTTTCCGAGCTTTGGACTTCGGCGACTCGGCAGTCCGTAAGCGAGTGCTGCATCTTCTGGTGCACTACCGTATCCCGCAGCTCCTCGAAGGGGCAGTCGACGTCAATACAGCGACAGTCGGTATGGGGGTCAATCTGGTGGACAGCTATGCCCCGCTTGATACCTTCTATCTGGACGTCCCGAACAAGCCAGACGGCCTTTCGACGTTGACTCCATTCAAGCAAGTCACCCTGCGTTACGCGGTCCGGAATCCGAAGAGCCTTTACTTCCAGACCAAAATAAGTGACAATGGCCTGCACACCCCACTCCAGGTCACCGGACTTTCGTTCCGCGTGGCCGGTCTGGGGACGGAAGGCATCACCGAAGCAGCGCAGACAAGCAAACAGGGGAGTTCTAAGTAATGGGAACCAGACTGGCTAAAGTCTCAGGAACACTACAGGAAATGTCTGGCGAAGAACTTGCCAGGCAACAAGGCCTGTCTGCCGCCCCGCCGACTCCGTTGAGTCAACAAGGCCTGGGTGCTTCCCAAGATGTAGCCAAGATGGCCGGCACCCCGAACCAGATTCGTGCTATGGTGCAAAACTCTCTCCAGGAAAGAACCCGGACCCGTGACCTGCTCGGCGAGTCAGAGCGTAGTGGTGCACGCCGGCGCTACACAGTCGACTCCTTGCAAGAGCGTATGAACGTCCTCGAAGGTCTCGGCTCTCTGTCGAACCGCGTCCCCGAGTACGTCCGTACCCAGCTCAGGACTGCACTACCCGTCGCCGTACCAAACACAGTAAACCCAGACGCCGTAGCCACTCACCTGGCTTCGGTCGGTATTACGGATGCCAAGGCAGTGGCAGCCGCTATTGCGACGCTCGACACGGTCAGGCTCGGTACGGCAACACCGAAGGACATCACAGCAGCTTTGGCTGCACTCAAGATTGAAGCGACTATCACAGACGACACAACCTCTCTTGCCGAGAAGTTCCAGAAGTTCTTCTCTGAGGCAGGCGTAGACGACATTAAGAAGCAGATGGCAAGCGTCCTGCAAAATTACTCAGACGTCAAAATGAAAGAATTGCCAGACGTTATCGCTGATTTTGCAAACCAACAGAACAATCTGACAGATGTCCCGGTACTGCTTGGCCTGTCGGACGAAGCCTTCGGCGAACTCACCCTCGGTCAAGTCCAGGCGCAACTCAAGGCCTGGAAGAACCGTAACTTCCAAGACGTCGACGCGCTGCGCTCCGTCCTCGAAGACCCGACCTATAGCATTTCCGAGAAGGACTTCGCAAGAGAAAGACTCGCGGAGATGGGCGCGATTGGTGTGACCTCCATCGAGCAAAAGGCGGAGAACCTGGAAGCACAGGTCGCAGCCGGAGACACCGTAGTCGTCGGCGGCGTTGTAGTCAAAGTCTCTGAAATCATGTCAGACCCGAAACTCAAAGCCGTTGTCGCATCTGCCCTCGAGAGTCCCGAAGAGTTGGCGAAGCTCCAGAAGACCGATGCAGACCTGGCCAAGTGGATTAGCAACAACAAGAAGGCACTCGTCAAGGTTCGTAACGAACTATTGGCCGGAACGAAGAAATTCGCTGACACACAGAAAGAGTTCTCCGACAAGCTTGGCGACGCCGGTGTAACCCACAAAGCCTTCTTGGACTCGGTCATTCCGGGCTGGAACAAAGCAAAAGACATTGGTTGGACCGACTGGCTCGGCAGTCCTGCCGCAGCCGGCAAGGAAGCGACCGGCCTCTACAAGGACTCTCCGACTATTGCCTACACTTTGAGCATGACCGACACAACCAAGAGAGGCTACGCACTGTCTGCCCTCGCGAAGCTAACACCAGCTCAGGCCAAGCAGTTCAGTACGCCAAATTTTGTGATGTTAGACCAGATTGCCGCCGCCGCGACAAGCGACATCGAGGCGCAGCAATTCATGGATGACTATCTAGCGACTGAGAATAAAGACTGGAAAGACAGTATCACGGTTACGATACCAGCTGTAGCAATAGACAAAGACTTTAGCCAAACAGAATTGGATGCCCTCGTTTCGACTGTTGTACAAGACAGCGGCTCAGGCTTTAAGACTATGCAAGATTTGGTAAATAAGATTAACGCCCTAGCGATAGGCGGACCAAAAGACAGAACAGAGGCGCGTAGGCTGTCTGGAATCTTGGCTAACATCAAAGGCCAGCTAGCCCGGGATTTACGACCAGAGAATGTCCAAATCCGAAAAGATAAGAATAAAGGTGAAAGAGAAACTAAAGAACTTAATACTGTATTTAGCAGCCTAAGTTCTGCAGTAGAACAAACTCTCGAATCTCTGTCAGGCCGTGCCGGAAATAACTGGCTGCGTAATCGAGGTACGGAGGTTCTTGCGCCTTTGAAGGGTAAAGCCTCCTCTATCGTAACAGACGCCGCTTTGGGTAACATCCCAAAAGAAGAAGCCATAAAACAAATACAAGAAGTTCAAGGACAGATGGCTAGAGAGTTGGCAGCGTTTTTGGGTGATGGCAATACCAAACCAGGCGATGCCTTGGACGCCGCAGAGCAGATTGCAGCAAGAGGGTTGGTTGATAAACTGAGTCCAGAAGAGAAAAAGATGATACTTACTAGAATCGCCGAAGACTTACACCTCAATGTCCGAGACAAGAACCACCTGTCTTCTGTAGAAAAACTACTAAATATCTACAAGGCGTTTGGCGGTAATCCGGACGACATTGCTGAGGCTGCTAGCAGAAAAGCTATGAGTCAAATCGTTGGAAATATAGCGAGTGTAGGAAGCTATGGCTATTAACAGAAACACACCTCCGCCCCTCTCCGGCGCTGTCCTTCCCCAGGCCGGGCAGCCCTCTGCGCTCGCCTCCCTCGGCGGGACTACGCAGGCTTTGCGCAATGTCCAACAGGCAGCGACTGGCAGAGCCAGGGCAGCCGGGCCGATTCAAGAAGACATCACACAGGAGCAAGTCGCACTGCAGGAAGCCGAGCAGGGCCAGCAAGTCATACAGGAGCAGGCCCGGCAAATGCAGGCCGGAGCCGAGCTGGCTCAGGCAGAGCAGGAGCAGCAATTCAAGTTCAATCTAGAAGAGATGGACGAGAAGCAAGTCAACGCCTCGCAGGAACTCATGAACCGTAGTCTTGCAATTCTACAGGACTTTGAGCAGGGCCGGGCGAAGCTTGACCTTAGTAGAGACAGGGCACGGATGGAGCAGGCTCTGTTCGGTATGCGCTTGTCGAATAAGAAATACACCGACCAGCTCGAGATTCAAGGAAGGAAGAGGAGGCTCGACAATGCAGTCGAGTTTAAGTACGCACTGGCCGAGACTCTCTTCAAGGAGGAACGGGACTTACTGAAGTCTGACATACAATTCCGCCGAGCGCTAGCCGCAGACGAGCGTGAGTTCGAGCGGCTTGTGAGTACTATTAACATCGACGCCGCGCTCCGTATGGCAATGCAGGAAGCCGAAGCGACCAATATCGCACAGATTGTCAGTGGGGCTAAAGACGTTGTCAGCGGCGGAGCGCGTCTGGCTGCGAAAAGTAAAGGCGCAAAAGAAGAAGAGGAATAAACCATGGGACTCAGAGCACTACAACCACCCCTGCAAAACCTTGACCAGGGTGCAGCCGAAGCCAGCAAGACTCGTTTGCAATCCGCCATGCGCGGCATTGGAACGCAGGCACCAGTCGCGCCGCAGCAAATAGCAGCAGCCGGAGCCGAAGCTGTGCAGCAGCAAGCCCAGGCAATGCAACGTGCACAGCAAACCAAGCTACAGCTGACCGAAGGCGTAGTCAGGCAAGAGCAGGCCAAAGCCCAGCTCGACCAGAGAGAAGTACTAAACCAGAGACGAGCAGCTCTGACGACTTCGCTACGCAAGGCAGAGGACACTCTGACCAAGCTCGGTCTGTCGACTAAGCAGCAACTATTCGATGCTTCCTTACAATTCGAGCAGGACGAGTTCGGCCGTACGGTCTTTAACGAACGGCAATTGCTGGACTACGCAGCTACGCACGCAAAGGATATCGAGCAGTTGCATGACTACGAGCAGGCTATCTCTCAAATGAGCGAGCGCCGGATGCGCCTTCTGCAAATCGCCCAAGAGAAAATCCAAATGGAGATGAAGCAGGCCTTCCAGAGCGAGCAGTCCGCGCTGAATCAGGAAGCAAAACTGGCACTTGCCAAGGCCGAGCAAGCCATCAAAGAGAAGATAGCCAAGGAAAAGGCAGACGCCGCGAATCGGGCGGGAATCTGGGGAGCCGTCGCAGGCACTCTGGCTGCCGGTATTGCTATTGCCATTCCGGGAGGAGCCGCCTTTGCTCCTGCAGCCTATTCCGTAGGTTCCGGTATGGGAAGGGTAGCTTCTACCAAAAAATAATGCTAGACTCCTGCAGTTCTTCTGAAGGAGGCCTGGCATGGCTGGCGAAGCTAAGATTACTAAGAAAGTCATTGATGAAGTTAGTGAAGCCTTTTCTAACCTAGATGAAAAAGAGTTAGCTCGTGTGGCCGACCTTGTAGGACAAGACTTCGATTTTGTTAAACAAGTTCAGAATAAACCAAGCAGCAACCAATCTAGGGAATTTATTAAGTCTCTTATTGAGAAAACAAAAGGCGGGGCAAAAACCGCTAAAGAAATGATTGATGGAGCTCAGTCTTTATTTGACCAAGTTATGGGTCGAGCTCCGAGGGCAGATGAAGACCTCACTGCAATAGGTAAAACTGCGGCACAAAAAACAGGTGGAGATAGACCTCCTGGTTTTGAACCGTCGGAAGCAAAATTTGTAGGCGAGGGTGGGCGACGACGAATTCCTAAACCTATGCCCAAGGATGTGAACTACACACTTGGAATAGCTAACTTTGGCGAACCTGGTGGGCCTCTAGTCCCTGTCGCGCAACCTGGCAGACTACAAACCGTAGCAGATAAACTACAGGCTGAAGCATCTACGAGCTCCTCGACGGCGCTGGTACCTATTGGCCCACGCTTTGATAGACGAGTAGCCTCTCCTTCCGAGATTGCCGAAGCGGCAAGCAAAGCAAAACCAGGCGCTGCAGGTCGTGGTGTATCTGAAGTTACCCCAGAAAGCAAAACCAATATCGCAAAAGCCGGACGAACAGAGGCAGAACGAGCTGCAGACTTTAATCTGGATATAAAGGGATTACCCTCGGAGCGTGCAGTCGAGGCTGGAGCCAAGGCGCTAAAAGCCGGAAAGTACACACTGGGTGGAACAGCCGGACTCGGCCTAGGCCTGGCCGGCAAGATGCTCTTCGACAAAGGCTTCAGCGGAGAAGAGGCTGCACCACCCGTCGTCAAGGAGTCCGGAGTAGAGGATACCGAAGACGTCAAAACAGTGGTTGCAACAATTCCCGAAGGCTCGATAGCGCCTGAGCAGAAAGCTGCCATAGAAGGCAACATAAAGTCTCTTGGCTCGGCTATGCGAGCCTTTGAGGAAAAGACGCTAGGGCAAGAGCTGGCTGCAGCAAGAAAAGAGCAGCTTCTAAAAGAAGGCAGACTTGAGTTCATGCGTGCCCTGGAAACTATTATGCACGGCGTGGTCTCGGCGCTCGGCGCGAATGCTATGCTTAACCGGAACTCGCCATTTGCCATAGACTTTTCTCAAGGACCTAAGACCGACTGGGCTTCCGAGTTTGATAGGCTACAGAAGAGTTACGACTCTCAGATAAAGAGCATCGAAAAGAGATACGAGCTGGCTCTCGAGGAAAAGAAAGCACAAAAGGCAGAAGCCCGAGCAGCGCGAGGAGAGGCCCGGGAAGAAAGAAAATTAACACTACAGGAACAAAAGATTAAACAAGACAGCGAAAGACGGCGCGAGGAAGCACTACTTAAACTAAGTACTGCAGACCAAGAAACCTACAAAGATAATCTAAGACACTACGGTAACCTAAGACGCGCAATTGCAGACAAAAAACTTGGACCGGCAGAAAGTGCTGCCGCACAACTCGGCGCTAGTCCGGAAACTTTAACTAGCCTTAAAGAAGCCCTAAATCAAGGTCTATGGGATAAAGCCTTAACGATGCTCGGGCTCAGCAGCGAACCCACAGTAGAGGAAGTATTGCAAGGTCTTAGACCTCAAAAACCGGTAGCGCGGCCTACGCCCGAAGCCGACGACTCCGCCGCGCCAGCCGCGCCAGCGGCGCAGCTGCCGTCCGCTATTAAGACCCCTGACAAAGGAACAATAAACAGAACTACAGAAACCGACGCACAATGGAAAGCCTTTATCGACGCTGTAGAAAAGCATTGGACAGAACAAAATAAAAGTATAGAAAGAATTTTTTAGGGAGTTCTGATTCATGGACCAGAAAAAACCAACCGAGACAGAAGTTTATTTGCAAAGCATTGGTGTAGCAGTTCCGGAAGCAAAGGCTCCGCAAACCAAACCAACCGAGGCAGAAGCTTATTTGCAAAGCATTGGTATAGCAGTTCCGGAAACAAAGGCCCAGCCACAGCCGGCAGCCCAGCCGCAGCCTCAGCCTGGCCCGTCGACGCTGTTTTTTATCGGGATTGCAGACCAGGAGACGCGAGGCCAGCCAGACCCCTACAAAGCACGCAATCCTAATTCTAACGCGCTAGGGAAATACCAATATGTGTGGAGCGTTTGGGGCAAGGACATTCAACGCTTTGCCAAAAACCCAAATCTGACTCCGGAAAACTTCCTCAGCAATCCACAATTACAAGAAAGCTGGGCGCAACACAACGAGAAGACGACACTCGAGCCGCAAGCCCGACGCCTGCAGGAGCAGTACGGTGCTGTCCTTAAACAGCGCGGCGTAGAAGACCTGGACGACCTCAAGGCTTTGGTTCACTTCCAAGGCTATCCAAGAGCGTCGACCTATCTTAGAACCGGCGTACAGGTGCGCAGTCCTGGTGAAGTAAACAAGGACGTGAGGGACTATCTGTCAGGCTTTCGTGCAGCTAAGCAGGCTGCTCAATCAAAGCTAGCCGCGCCGGTCGCCGCGACCATGGCTAAGCCGGCTCCAGGACCTGCAGCTCCGGCGAAAGGCAAGGACGACTCTGTACTGGATGTCTTCCGTACACGGAAAGACTTCGAGGTTCTTCAGAAGGAGATGAATCAATTCGTCACACCGGAAGAGAAGAAGAGCCTGGACACCGGAGTGATTAAGCAAGGCCAGCAAGAGGGAATCCGAGTCCTGCCTTCCGAGCTCGTAGCACTCTCAAGAAAGCACAACGTACCGCTGGACAGCCTCGAAGGCTGGTCTGCTTTCCTTGGTACACCCGAGGCCAAGAGAAAAGGCCTGATTGAGGAAGCAGGAGAGTTTTTCAAGTTCTTCGGCGGTACTCTCTCGAACATACTGGCATTCGGAGTACCACAGAAGGCAGCTATCGAGGCGCAGTCCAATCCGAAGATGAAAGCAGCGCTCGAAGACTTGCGTACCCTGGCTGAGGCTAAGCGGTCTGGAGTATTGCGTGGAGCAGAAATGGTAGCCGGACTCATGGCAGGTACAGGCCTCGTCGGAGCTGTAGGCAAGGCTGCCCAGGCTGCACAACTCGGCAAGGCTGCAACCACTGCGGTCAAGGCCGGCACTGTAGCCTCAGAGCTCGCAGTCGCAGGAGCAGCACAGGCAGAGTCAGGCAGGGAAGTAGCCGGAGCTACGACTTCGCTAGCACTCGGCGGAGCAATTCTGGGCGGAGCCAAGCTGGCAAGCGAGATTGTAGGCGGAGCAAGGACACTGGCGGCCAAGGCGAGTAAGAAGCTTCAGGACGCCAATCCCCAGTTTGTGGAGCAGGCTGCGGCCAAGGCTGGCGAGAAATTCCAAGGAGTAGATACTATCCTTAACAATGCTGTAATTAGAAATACTTCCATCACTGGAGACGACCTCAAGGACTCTGCCCAGCTAGCTCAAAAGCTAGGCTCTCAGAATGTGCAGGCGATTGCCGAGCACGTCCAGAAGACCCGTCCCGCCATGGCCGAAGTCATTGCAGAGAACCTAAGCCGTACTGGCCAGGATAGCCCGGAGAGAGTCCAACAAGAGCTGGCTCGTTGGTTTACAGAGAACTCAGTCAGACAGGTAGCTCTGGAAGCCTTCGGCTCGAAAATCCCGTACCGTCAGGGTGATATCTTAAAGACAGTCCGTACCGTGCTCAACAAGTCAGAAGACGTCTCCTCCGCACTCAACCGTATGCGTGTCTCCCAGGAAGTCCGTTCTCAGGTCAGACAAGGGAATTACCGTGCAATGCCGGACGTGGCCTCCTCCCTGAAGCGCGTCGGCGATGTCGTCGTCGGTTCGCGCTACGCAGCCGAGGCAATCGACCGTAAGCACGGAACTAAACTGCTTCCTATCCTCGACAACATGTCCCGGAAGTTCAATGAATTTCACGCCTATGTGAGACCAAGAGCCGAGGAAGTCTCGGACCTTATCAAGCAAACTCGTGAAACAAATATGTCCGCAGAAGAACTCTATGATAAGCTTGATAAAGGTGGCTCTTTCGGTGACGCAAAAGACACAGTCCTGCAGTCCTGGAGGAAGTTCTTCTCCGACGTAGCAGACGATGCACAGAAGCTTGGCGTCAATATCGAGAAGCGTTCTAACTACGTTCCCTACGCAGTCAAGCCACAGGAAGAACTCTACGCCTCGCTCAAGCAAGCAGCCGAGCAATTCCGCGAAAAGCACGGCATTGACCTCATGACCCAAGACCTCTCGAAAGAGCAAGTCAAAGAGTTCATGAAAATGCCAGGCCTCGAATCGCAACTCCTTCGCTCGCTCGACCTTCTGACTGGCAGTACCAAAGCTGGGAACTACGGACAGAAACTTGTCGGTGTCCTGAACGACTCTAAGACCGGAGTAATTAACCGTGTGGTAGCCAATCGTGCCCTCGAGCGTTCTGCCGGAGAACTCCCAGAGCTCATCCGCGACAAGGACGTAGGACGTTTGGCTCAACGCTGGATTGAGTCGACGTTCAAGGCCGGCACTCTCCGGGACTCCGTAGCAGAGCTTCGGACTGCGGCTACACTCATGCGGACTGTCGGTGACAAGCGAGCCAATAAGTATCTCAACAACCTGGTCGCAGACCTGACCGGCGTTCCCCGCGACGGCGGTATCGGTCGTGAGCTATCCGAGCTGAAAGCAAACGTGGCAGCCAACGCAGCCGAGAAAGCCCTGACTGCCAAGGGAGCAGAGAAGCTTGCGTACTCAGGGGTGAAGTACTTCACCGATGCTATGCCTATGCTCTACAACTCAATGTACTCCAACGCGCTTGGCTTCTCCCCCAGACAGGCTATCGCGAACATCTCTTCTATCGCCACGCAGACCATCCCAGAGCTCGGCTATACGTTCGGCTCAGGCCTGGCCAGCAAGGCTATGGTCCGAGCACTGAACGACCTGACCTTCGGAAAAGAAATCGTCGTAAAGAGCCCCGCTGTTGCACGAAAGCTAGGTGTCGAAGTAGGTAGTACTGTAAAGACCCGTTCGTTGCGCCTTGGCCTTGAAAATGAAGGATTGGCCTCGAGCCAGTGGAACGAGAATATCGAAAGGGCTATTGCCAACTCAATGCAGAAAACCTGGGCCGGAGAGAAATCCGACGCTACGATTCGCGGCCTGGCTAAAATCGGCATGGCGATGTTCGAGGCGACAGAGACTGTGTATCGCACGATGGCAGTCGATATGGCAAAGCAAGTAGCAAAGGCCTACGAGGCTGGAAGTAAGGAAGCACTCATCTTTGCAGATACCTTACCTCGGTCCTATAGGCAATTGCTCGACAAGGCCAAGGACACTGCAGCAAGGGAAAAGGTTCTGACTGACTACATTATCGGAAAGACCGTTTACAACTATAACCAGGCTTCGGCTTCGGAAATCGGCCGCTCCTTGGGACCTATCCTGTCTAGCCTTACTAAGTGGCCGACAGAACAACTCGGCGACACAGTCAATACGTTTGCAAAGAACGGCGTCACAGCGGGTACGGCAGACTTTCTCTATCGACGTATGGCTCCGCTGATGGGACTCATGGTGCTCGACCACATAACAGGCTGGAGAGAAGACCCTGAGACGGCCCTACTGATTACCGGCAAGAGAGGTATGCAGCAATGGGCTCCGGTAAACTCGCTGGCGTCTATCTTCGCGGGAGATGTAGCTCCTCCGGTTATCTCTATCCCTGCCCAGGCTGCGAAGGCCGCTGTCACGGCAGACCCAGAGGCTGCAGCCAAAGCCGCAATGGATGCTGGAAGACTCTTTATCCCTGGTGCTAAGGTATATAAGATGATAATTGATTCTTTAGAAGCTTTTGAGTGAAAGGGACAGAACGATGGAAAGATTGACAGGCGTAGCACAGAAACTACAGAGGGACACACGAGCAGAGCGGACCAAGGAAGTCGAGCGCGAGCTCGGACTACAGGTCGAGACTGCTTCGGCAAGAAGTCCAGAATTGTTTAAGAGTGTGTTTCAGAAATTGAGAAAGATGTTCGAGGACGGTGGAGAAGAACCGGTAGCACAGCCGGCTGAGGGAGAAGTCATCCCACCAACGCCGGTCATTGGTGGGGGCGGTGGCTGAGACCGACCGAATCAGTCCACGAGATGCAGAGTGACAAACCAGTCAAAGTCTGCCAAGTCGAATTGCTTGAAGGCAGTCATTGTTACGCAGAGCGGGGTCGCGCCGTCTCCATGCGATATGATAGGCGGTGTACTGACCATACAACTCTGGTTCAGCTGTGGATGGTATGTAACAAGACACTCGTAGCGAGAGGGGTTCACCGAACCGAATTGCAGCTGCACGCTCTGGCCGGCTTTCACTACAGTACCTTCAATGGACTCACCAGCTTTCTGTCCAGTCAAGTAGACGGCGTTAATTCCAGATAGCCTGTAGCCTAGATTTCGTGCTACATTCTTCCCGGTAATGCCAGGTGCCGGGTCAAACCCTAGATAGGCGTGACGTGCTGTTTGTTCTCTAACATCAATAAGGGCTGACATATATGAGTACCTCCTTGAACAGAATGCAACATCAATTTACCAACCAAGATGTGCAAGAGTCAATTGAAATCATAAAAAAAGAAGAGGGCTTTGAACCAAAGGCGTATCCAGACCCGTTCTCTCCGCTAGGTATCGAGCTCCGCAAAGCACCGTCGAAGCGTAGAGTCGGCTGGGATATCCTGCGCGGCCATCCCTGGACGATTGGCTACGGCCGCACAGGGCCAGACGTGCGTCAAGGAAGTGTGACTACGCGAGACCAGGAGTTATTCTGGCTGTCGTTCCGTGTGCAAGAAGAACTCCAGTGGTTGCAAAAGCGCGGAGTGCCGCCTTGCGCTGGTCTAGTCTCCTTGGTTTTCAATATAGGCAAAGGTGCATTCGAGAAATCGAGGGCGTATAGAGCATTTCAGGAAGGGCGTTGGGAGGATGGCATCGAAGAGATGCAGGGGTTTAATAAGGCAGGTGGTAAGGTAAGACCCGGGCTTGTGAAGCGCCGGGCTAAGGAAGCGGAGTTGGTACGGGCTTGGCTCAAATCAAGGAATCTCCACACTGAGCCCAAGGCCTAGGCCCCAGCGTGGGCCATGCAAAGAAGCTTGCAAGAAGAACGGCCAGTCTGCTATTCTCACGCCGGCAGTAGCGTTGTATTGCTGATTCAGAATGTCGTAAGTTACCCCCACATTAAAGCGAGGCTTCGGATGCTTTTCGAGACGGACTATCTCATCTTTTTTACTGTGCTCTTCTTCTTTCTTTTTAGTCTCTTCTCGTGAAGTTTCCCTTTCCTCGATACGAGTCCCGTCAGGCTTCGTAATGACTTTCTCCCTGTAGACCACTTTATCTTTATAGACCACTTGTACCCTATCGCGGTACTCTACCTGTACCCGCTCGAGTACCTCCGGCTCCGGCTGTAAGGGACCAAAGTGTGAAGCCAGGATGACTCCACATAGGCCAAGGATGGCTACCTCTTTCCAGTATTCCTTTATCATTTACGCTCCCAATAGTAGTGCACCGACTGGACTGACCAGGGTGGATAACGACTTAGGCGGACACATCGTACTGCTTTCATAAAAGCATCGCCCGCCAGTTTCTTTGCATTGCTCATTGCTGTGGCCTGAGTAACCCACTCCATCGCAAGCTGCCACTGGGTGGAGTCTTCACGCAAGTACTGCACGGCGAACTCCAACCCATGGTCAAACTTGAATGGGTCAAACAGGTCGTCTTTAGTCACTCGAGCCCCCTAGTTTTTTAATCTCCTGCCGTATCGCTTTACGCTCTTCTGGCCGAACACTGGTCATAGTCTGTTTAAGCTTGTTGGCTTCTTTGAGGTCGTAGAAAGACCCGGCCCGGCGAGTCCCATCCAGGAACGACGCCGAGTTCGAGTCGCGAATCTTGGGAGCGTTAAGGATTGCCTGAACCATAGACTCGACATTGCATTCACTGCACTGCCACGGGCCTTCTTCGGTCCTGTCTTTCAGGTACTCGTCCGTGTGTCCGCAGTTCTTGCAAAGTCTGTCTATGAGTTTCATGGCCCGTTATCCTTTCTGATAGCTACAAATAGTTCCTCGACTAGCTCCTCCCATTGGTTGATAAGGACCAGGAGTGGAGGCATTGCCGGTGACATTATTCTATCAGATTGTTTGAGATGGTCCAAGCCATACATGCAGTGGCCGAGTTCGTGGTACATCAAAGCCTGTAGGTATCGGTCTGAAAAATCAATGATTGCTCGATTGATGTGCACCCGCCGGTTGAACAGAGTGTCGTAGCACAAACCAATGACTATCTCGTTGTCTGACTTGTCCACGTCTGGAATGTCTACGACTTTGATTTCCTTAATTCTTTCTAGCTTTTTCTGGCAATCTGTACGTTTGGCCTCGCAGTCTTTGATGAACATAGCTACGAACGGGTATAGCGCGTCGTCGATTTCAGTCTCGTAGGTTTTGTTAACTGGTGTTGTGTAGGTCGGGGTCGGCTCGAATATGTCCTGTGTTCCGCAGGCCACGCAAGCTCCAAGAAAGCATGCCAAGGCGTATATTACTAAGTTTTTCATTTGTGAATCCTCAACGAACCTGTTCCGTTAGCTCCTTCTACTGACTCAAGATAAGCCATGTAAAAGACAGAGGCTATGGCGTCTGGGTCTGTGCCCAACATGGCCACAAAAGCAGCCAGGAACTCGGTTTCCTTGCCCGCATCGTAGGCCTTCTCGATGTACTCTTTGATTTCTGCAATGTACTCACCTCCCATTGTACCTCCTACACAAGTGTCTGATGGATTCTCGCGGTACTTTGTAGCCGCCCCCGTTGTACGTTCTGTTGCGAACCGGAATGAGAGGCAGGTCTAGCTTCTCTACCTCTTTGCACAGCGCCTTGAGGTCAGAGAAAACGTAGTAGGCACCGGTGTCTGCGTAGAGATAGATGTACAGGTCGACCTTCTTCTGCCGGCTCTGCCATGGGCCGCCAGGCTTGTCCTGTTCCATGACAGACCAACGCTCGATAAAGAAGTTCGGAGTCTTGTCCTCGCCGTAGAAGTCCGTCTTGAGCTCGACCTTGCGGCCGTCTCGCGTGACGAAGTCGTAATCTCGTGTGTCTGACTTGGTTAGATTGAGGTGGCAGATATCGAGGAAGAGCTCTTCAGCTTTCATCCCTTTTTCTAACTGCTGCTTCCAGCTGTAAACCTTTGCCATACTCAACCGCCTCCCGGATATACGGTGGAAACAAGGACGCTTGGCGAAAATAGAAGTTCTCAAAAGCCTTGTCAAGCACAATCGTCAAACCAAAGTCAGTCGGACCGCGACAGATACGACCGAAACCCTGCAAAAGCGTCTTGGCTGTAGCCCAGGCATAGCGTTCTGGCTCTTGCTCCGCGAGGTAGGACCACGCTGGGTCGCCCAGAGACGGATAAGGAAGCTTTGCGATGGCTTGCCAACCATAGTCGTAGCCGAGCAGGTCGAGTCCTTCCCACATCCCCGAGCCAAGCAGGATGCAAGGCTTGCTTGAGGAGCGAAACTCGTCGAAGACACGCTGCTTGTTGTGTGAATCGTGGAGAAGAACAGCGTGTCCTGGTAGTTTCTCTCGCAGGATTTTACCCAGCACAACAGCTTGCGAGTAGGGCGCGTGGATTAGCCCCTTCGTGCTGCGGATGTGCTGGTTGTTTTGCACCATACTGACAACCGAGTTGACCAAGTCCTGCATCCCTTCGCCGGTGTAAGGAAAGCGGATGTTAGACTCCAGCCCGTTAGCCCACAGGATAGGCCTGCGTTCTTTCGGGATGGGCGACTCACCATAGATGTACTTCACTCGCCTGCCCTGCAGCGCCAGCTGCCTCACGTCCATCTCCGAGATGGTTGCAGACATCAGGACTAGCTTCTGTACCTTCTGCGCAGGCCAAAGCATTGTCACTTTGTCGGAGCTGGAGGTGTCGATAGGCAGAAGGGAGAGGCAGTCACGGGTCTCGTTGCGCCAACGCTCTTCGCCTCGCTTCACAAGGTAGTGCTCTGTCCCGGACTCAAGGTCGGAAAGAACGGACTGCAGTGCTGGGCGGCCTTCCACTGCCTTTGGATTCTTCCGGAGCCAGTCACGCAGTTTTATGTAGGTGTCGACACTCTGCGGCAGACCGATGTCCTGTGTCCAAACCTTCCGGCTGTGCAATTCCTGCACGAGTGGCAGCATGAGATGCGCCTCGTCAATAATGACTGTCGGCTTGTAGAGTTTGTAGGCCATATAGACGTGGTAGTTCGAGACCGAGACAGGCCGGGCGTAGGCCGCTCGTGTGGCGGCGATATACGGACAGCCTGTGCAGTACTCGTTTGTTCTAGCTTTGTGTGACGAACAGTTGGCGTAGGAGAGGTCGACTTCTTTGCGGTACGATGTACAGCGGTAGGAGTCCTTGCGCTCGAGACAAGCCACGCCCGGGAACGACTGCTTAGTCTGTTCCACGAGCATGTTGTTAGGCAACGCGATATGAGACTTTCCTGCCCACCGAGCAATCGTCATCCCTACGAGGGTCTTCCCGAAGGCGACTGGTGCGTCGAGAACGAAGACATCTGCTTTGTCCCAAGATGCCTGTAACTGAAGGAGCAAGGAGGCCTGGCCAGGGCGCGGCGTCCCTGGGAAATAATCCAAGATGTCTCTCTGCGACTTTGCGGAGCGTTTCGATGCAGCCTTCGATGAGGACTGGCCTTCCATCTTCTTCGCCGTAGAACTCATACTCATCCCCCTCTTCCGTTACGATTCGAGCGTAGTGTGGTGCAGCGACGAAGACCTCTTCCATGGATAGGTACCTCCTATCTGGGAGCGTATCTCAAGTCAGCTCACACTGTCCACCAGAACAGGCAAGCACTTGGACTCGCTCGTCTTTCTGGTTCTTCTTGTATTGCACATCGTACAAGTCCACTTCCGGTAGCAACTCTTTCATACTTTGGTAGGTCGCCTCCGAGATTTCCTCGAAGGGTGCCTGGACGTAAGTGCCTCCGTCGTATGGCAGCAGAGAGATACCATTGTAGGCCTGGCGATTTGCCCACATTACCTTCTTTACAATATCTCTTTCTTCTTCCTTGTACGATACTGTGCAAGAGACGTTGTGCTTGTTCCAGCCCGTCGTGTGCCCGGGCTCAATCCACTGGTTCCGCATTGCGAACACGTTCTGAAGAAAAGCAGTCGCCGTTTCATCTTGACGAGTAACCGCAGTAGGCATTGCAAAAGGAACCGATACCACATAGTTCTGTGGGTTAAACTTGTCATCCTCAATAAACATGGGCGGCAGAACAGTGCTGAGATGCTGCCCGATTTCCTGTCCCTTGTCAATGCGAATCCTCCGTAGGTAGTAGGGAGCATGCGCAGAGTGGATGCCGGACGTGGTGTCAAGGCAGGTCGACGTTGTGCCCTCTGGTTTAATGGTTGTAATACGCGCTGCTGGATTGATGTCCAGGTCCTTTGCCCGGTACATGTTTAAGTCCTTCGCAAGCAGTGCAGCGTGCCGGAAGACGTCCTTCTGCAGGAAGTGCTGCATCTTGGTGGCGTTCGCTGCAAGGCCAGTCAGGCTGACTCCGAGCAAAGCTTCTTCTTCAGTCTGCTTACGCCAGCGGTCTGACAGGTAGCCGAAGTTCGTGAAGCTTGCCTGGATAGTGCCGAGTAGGGTAGCTGCATTAACTGCCTTGAAGAATCCGTGGATTGTCTCGATGTGTGCAAAGTTGATGGTTGTCAGGTTGCAAAACTGTGCAGGGTTCAGGGCTATCTCGCAGCACGGATTCGTACCCATCAACCGCTCAGGGTCTGACGTCCAGAAGATACCTGGTTCACCGGAGAACGAGTTGAAGGTTCTCTCGAGGACGTCGCTGAACTCGTCGTAGTCAACTTCGCCGTGTGGCAAAACAGCCGAGTTGTTAGCGCGGGCTCTTTGTGGATTAGTCTCCCACCATTGACCACTCTTGCAGGTCAACATCTCCTGGTCGTTCCGGTCGAAGAGCGAGATAAGGGCTGCGCGACGAACACCTCCAACAACCACGACATCCGCAATGTGGCAAACGATGTCGTGTACCTCTAGGGTGCGTAGCTTGCGACCGGTAGCACCTTGCAGTATGCGTCGCATGTTTCCATGTGCCTTGACGAGCGACTCTGGTCCCGAAGCAGTGCCGCCTGTAGAGAGCACAGCGCCTGCAGGTCTGACCTGCGAGTAGTCAAAGCGGATGTCTGGGTTCTGGACAAGCCTTGCGATAGAGTCAGCCCAGCCTTCCTTGCTGTCCTGCACAACGCAGAGCTCTGCAGCCACGCCTGCCGGAACCTTGGGTAGCTGGTCAACGTGGTGCTTTTCGACAGAGTAGCCTACGCCGGTACCGCACATGAGGATGTAGAAGATTTCTGAGAAGGTACGGATAGAGTCGACCGGCACGAAGGAGCAGTTGTAGCCACGGATGTTTTCACGACGGATGCCCTCGCCTGCGAATTGCAGGAAGCGCATAGACGGAAGAACGATTCCTTGCCGGACGTAGTTGCAGGCCACTGCGATATCGTCGTGCAAGAAGTCGGGCGTGTGGTCCACGAGGCACTGCTGGTAGCGAGCCACGACTTCCTGCCATGTCTCTTTCTTTCCGTTGGGTTTCATTGCGGAGTAAGTGCGAAGGATAGCGATATCAGCAAGAAGACTCATCCTGAAGTTCTCCTAGGGTTGTAGGTGGAATTGCAGTATTACTTGACCAGCCGGCCAATGTCAAGGCCTTGAGGTAGAATAAGAGTATTTGTCTTTGCTTTCGGCTTGTTAGACGCCATGGTGTAGGCAGTCACGGCCAGCATTAGGGCGTCGTGCTCGTCCTTCTTATCGTAGTTTGCTCGCTTACCGGGAATGATTTTGTCCACAACCGAGTACCAAACAGAAGGCTGGATGGGTAGTACAAAAGGCCAAGGCTTTGCCGCCATGATAACTCCACACGAAAAGAGCAGAGGCTTACACGAATGCGGAAACTTCTGGAGAAAGAAGAGTGGTATATCTTCAATGACAAGTATGTCTGCTTCCGGCAGTTCATCGCGGATGGTCTCATGGATTGCCTTCAGTCTAAGGTTAATAGTTGAAGCCCTTGGAACCTTGAGCACACCGTACTCCTGGATAACGCCACCCTCCATAATGCAGTAGCCTGGGTTCGATGCAGCCCCGGAAGCCGGGTCTACTGTAACAACCCGGCCATGCAGGATAGCGTCCATCGCACCTTTGCTCTGCTTTACTCGTGTGGCTTTTATCAGAGTCACTGGCCTATGCCTTTCTCTAGCTCGATTTCGTAGGAGCTGACCTCGAAGCGCAGACCAAGGACACCGTAGTGCAGGAAGGCTGTGAAGCCACCACTGCCGACACTGTGTAGGCCTTTTGATTCTACGACTTGCTTGAGAAGAGACCGAGCCGTGCGACGCAGGTCACCGATAGAGGGGTTAACTTGTTCACCTTCGATATACCACTTCCAGTCGAGGGCTAGCATGACACGGTGGACTTTCTCGAAGTCGAACTCGTCGAGGATTTCGTCTATCACTTCTTTTTATCCTCCGTCTTCGTCAGATTTTTGAACTTGTCCTTCGTGTCGGAGTTTACTTCTTCGACCTTCTCGAGAATTTTGATGAGCTCCTTAGCCATGTCCTTCTCGGTCTTCTGCAGAAGCTTGGTGTACTTGGTGTAGTCGACCTGGGTCAACGTAATCGGCCCAAAGGTCAGTGCCCAGGAGAACTCGTTGTAGCCTAACCGAGGAGCGTACCAGTTGAGCGGATGCAGAACAAGAGAAGCAAATAGATTGGCGACCTCGAAGCGGAGTCCGATACTAAAGAGATTACCCGAACTTGTCTGTGGCCCAGTTATCGACGACATTTGTTTCTCCTTTGAGTTTTACTTTACCGCCTAGTTTCTTGTTAAGCAAGTACATTGCAGTGTGGTCCATGATACGGACTGCTTCCTCGACCTGGTCTTCCGGAACCGTAAGCATGACAGCGTCGTGCAGGTCCCAGATGTAGGGCCTGTAAGCTATCTGTTCACTTCGTAAACAGTCGGACAGAATACTGAGGTACAGGACGAAGCAGTCATGGCCGCCGCTCTGGATACTGCGGTTGACTACGTCACGCAGATAGTCCTGTGCAACGGCAAGAGGACGCCCGACTGGGTTGAGAATCCAGCCCTCGTTGCGCTCCCATTGTGCTTGCAAGAATTGCTCGTACTGTTTTACTTTGGCGAAGAGTTTCCAGTAACGATTGAACATATCTTCAGCTTGCTCGAGGGTGATATCCATGCCGTTGAGCTGCAACGTCTGTGCAATCTTCCTTGGTCTCGCACCATAGGAAGCAGCGAGATGGATAACTTTCGCAACTTGTCTAGCGTCCTTAGCCTCTTTCTTGGCGTACGCCACTGACTCCTTTGTGTTGTTGAACGGGTCATAGCCTGCCGCACGGATGCGCCGTTCGACGTCACCGCCTAGCTGCGAACCGACTGACAGATAGATGCAATCCCAGCCCGTGGACTCCGGTCCGTAGATACGCATGAGTGTCGGGTCGAGCGAAGCTGCAGCCAGGACATGCGGCTCGAGAGAGGCGAAGTCCAGGATGAGTAACTTGTGTCCGGGCGGCGGTGTCCAGCATTTTAAGTATCCCTCGTCCTTGGGTACGTTCTGCACATTGAGTCCATCCGAGCCACCGAGTCTGCCGGTGTAGGTGCCTGGGCATTTGAGTCCGACACGCAGGAGGTTCCCGTCTAGCTTCTCGAGGCAGGACTGAACCATAGACTGCAACTTGAGGTCTTCGTTGAGTGCGATGAGCAGACGCCCTTCCTCGCCGAATCCTTGCAGTGCTTCCTCGTCGACAGCCGGCTGCGGGTTGTTCTCGTTGTCCGTGAAGACCTTTGCAGGGTAGCCAAGCTTGTCATAGAAGAGCCACTGCTTGTGCTTCGATGACTGCGGGTTGAAGAGCCCGAGGTCTTTGTCTGGCTCTGCTGATATACGAGCAATAGCGTCTATGTATATCATCCGTTTTCTCTCCCAGTTTAACCAGGCTTGAGAGACCTCGGGTTCCTTGCCTTCGAGTTCCTGTCGACGTGCGTCCCACTTCACCCAGTTCTGAGAGAGGCCGCCGTCCTTCTTAAATTTCGCAGGCTCGTTACCTAACTCATCACCTTTCTTGTACTTGGATGGTTCTCTATCAATAACTTCCTGCATATAGACTCTATGATTAAACTCCGATATATGCGGTTCGGTGGTTTTGTGTGTCATAAAAAAAGCGCGTTTTACTCTAGTACGTTTTTGTAGTTCATCGTTGTACTTGTTCAGCTGGTCCGCATCGACGTGGATACCGTCCATGCGCATAGCCCGGACGTGCCAGACCAGGTCGAGGAAGTTCTTGTGGTACTCCTCATAGGCCTTGAACTTCTGGACTGTAGGTAGCAAGACTCGGTTGTAGAGTTGCCAGGTAGACTCAGCGTCGAGAGCGCAGTACTTGCCGAGGATTTCCTTCGGTGCTCTCCACATGTCCCCCTTGGTCAGCTTGTTTGCGTCGAGCCATTCGACGAGCTCGGTGTCTCCTCTGTCATCCCAGCCGAGCATCTCGACCTGGGCAGACTTGAGGTCCCACTTCTGTCCGGCGTAGCCTTCGGAAGCAAGGTGTTTGTAGGCAGCGTATGTACAGAAAATCCAGTTGCATGTCTCGGGTAGGAAGCAGGAATCGAACGCGACGTTGTGCGCGATAAGCGGAACTTGTTTGTCGTCGAGTTCCCGGCACAGTTCGTAGAACATCGAGAGAGCCTGGCCCGACTCACCGATGTGGAAGTAGGTGGACCCGGCCGAGTTGGCCAGCGCGAAGCCGACCACTCGTGCCGAGCGGGGATGGAGGCCTGTCGTCTCGAGGTCGATGACGAGAGGCTCGGTAGAGAGTAGAGGGGGCAGCCATGTGTGTAGCGGATGGTCGGCGAGATTAACGACGGAGTACGGACGGGGTGTGGTTACGACCGGTGTGAGTAGTGCGGGCATGGCTGTTGTTTCCCCCTTCTAGCATGCGTTGTTGGAACAGTTCAGAAAGGCCGGGCCATTGGCCCAGCCTCTCCATCTCGGATTCCCAGAACCAGAAGCCTGAGAAGGCGAGGGCCTTCGGCCCCGGTGTTTCGTCAGCCCTTACGGTCTGACTTAAACACATAGTAACTGCTTCCGTCCTCGGCTTCTCCGACGTGGAACGTGTTGTCATTCTTCGTGACCTCCTTGAGTGAACAGATGAGGACGAGTTTCTCCTGACCAGTGCGGCACTTGAGCACGAGGTTATTCTCGCGGTCGTGTGTCATCGTGTAGGTCACACCAGAGTTCTTGTCCTTGCCAGACCAGGCCTTGCTTCCGTTGCGGAAGGGCTTGAAGAACAAGCCGGTCAGAGAGTTGTACGCTTCTGCTCCTTTCTCCTTGTGCTTGACCGAATAGTCGGGACGCAGACCAGCGCCGGGTTTTGCTGAGGCAGTAGAAGAAGCGGGCTTTGCAGCGAGTACCATATGAGACCTCCTAAAGGGAGCAGTTACTTGGCTTCGGGCACCATGCCCTTGGCCTCTTTGAGCCACGAATCAAAGTCAGACTCGTGAGCATCGCAGACAGGTTTGAGGGGACAGTACGAACAGAACGACCAGCTGACTTGTTCCCCTGTTGCAGTCAGGTTTTGCGGTCGCGGCCCGAGGTCTTTCCTCTCGGCCATGGTTGAGATGTACTCGTAGTACGCTTGTATTCTCGGAATGGAGACGATGCTCTTAGTTGGCGGTTCGTCTCTCCCCACTACGGAATAGTGAATAAATCCTTCCTCGTCCTGAGTCAAGAGAAATCCAAGCTTGAACGGTACAATCTTTCTGACTTCACCTTTGTCGTTTACTTCCAGGTGCTCGAATCCAGACTCGCCTTCCTTTGGCAAGTGCTTCGCTGCCCAGCCCATGACAGGCCAGTCGACGCGAGACGTGTACCACAGCTCGAACGGCACGCCTAACTTCCAGGAGTAGTGTGCTGCTTGCATGAGGTGCATGGTCTTCGGTTCACCGAGAAGGACAGAGCGTGCTGTCCAGAAGGAACAGAGAAGCTTGAGCTCGAGGCCGAGCACGGGCTTCTTGTCGAAGTCACACAGAACCAAGTCAGGTCTGCCCGAGACGTACGTTCCGTTCGAGGTCTGCCACTGAATCGGTATCTCTTCTTCCCTAAGAATGACACCGTCCTTGTATGACCTCGACAGAACGGAATACCAAAGGTCTTCGTTCCCTCGTCCTGAGTCGAACATCAGTTCCTTCGAGTAGTCTGCATCCTCCGACGCGATACCCAGGAGACGCAGGAGTGTCTGGCGGTGGCACTTCCCGGCGACTTCCATGAGTCCCTTGTCGTTGGTGGCAGCAATACCGGTATTGCCGGCACGGAGTATCCCGACTTTCTTTTTCTCGAGGAGAGCGTGCTCCTCCACGGAGAGCTTCACGCCGGCGTCGAAGAGCTCCTCGACTCTGCTTTTATTTGCCATTTTGTTTTGCCCTGTTAAGCGTCGTGATAGCTGTTGTTCAGTAGGTAGAGAGAGAAGATACGTTTAGGTATTGCTCGTCCCTCAGACCGACTATGAATCCCCTCGAGAATCCCTGAGTAAGTGACCAGTATGTACGGCCTGCCAATTTTGCGAGCCTTGTCCAGATACGGTTGAATGTCCGACATCCGGTAGCCCTCCGCGTATGGCAGCGCCGCACGGGCGATGTCATCCACGTCGAAGGAATCGGGATGCGAGACTTCTTTTATGGTCGTCGTCTTTCTCATGGCCTGACGATAGCACACGGAACCCGTCGATGACAATACCTTTTATCTGATGGTCAGTGAACGAGGGGGTGTCCCTTGTCAGGCCTACGAGGAACCCGTGACCGTACTGTACTCGCTTCTCCCAGACCCGGCCGAGCGAGTCGGTAAAGTTCGTCCCGTTGGATGCAAAGTCGTAAAAGGTTTCCACACTGAAGTAACTCATTTCATTAGTTCCTTTCGCACACAGTAGTTGAAGTACACGTCCGAGAAAGTATAGGACAGATTGTGGCTCTGGTAGTTCGGAGCCACCTTCTCGATAGCAGCTTGGACTTCCTCGGCAGTGCAGCCGAAGAAGACCCCGCCGGTCTCGGGGAGGTAGACTGTACTGGAGTCGACCTGCTCAACCCTCGTTACCGTCATTGAGAAGACCCTCCGGGAGTTCAGGACGACCAGCTTGGGCGGAGACAAGAGCGCCAGACTCGAGCTCGAAGACCAGGGTGAGGTTAACTTCGGAGTCGCTCTGTGGTTCGACGATAGAGATAGACTGGGCTTGGCCGTCTTCGGTGCGTACGATTTCAGCTTTGAGTCCGAGCAGTGCGTGTGTTGTCATTTGTTTAGTTCCTTTTGGATTTCGTTTAGTTGTTGCTGTGCTTGTTGTACAAGGAAAAGGGCTCGCTCGACTTTGTCTTTGAGCTCGTCTTTTCTATCCTCCTCCTCTTCCTCCGCTGTCTTCCATTTCCAGGCGAAGTGCATCGTTGACCTCCTTTGAGTGGTGCATTGCAAGAACAGAGAGCGCAAACAGAATCGGGATAAGGAGCAGGGCGAAGGCTATTCGCATAGCTCATCCACTACGCCGGCAACTGGGTAGGATAACCTGCTCTTCTTAATCTGATTCTGTTGGTTACCCACAACAACACCACAGACTCCCTCTGCGTCGCAGCCACCGACAGCCAGAACCAGGACAGGCTGGCAAGCTTGGGCTGGGGAAGTCAGAGCGAGGTGGACACCGAGGCCTGAGATGATAACAAGACTAACACCGAGTGCAGCAATGAGGAGTTTCATTTGGGAACCTTTCTGCTTGGCTTGCTTTTGTCTGCGGGTTGTGGACTACAGTCTGCCCGGTTTGGTGCAGGCTCCTGCTTTGGATTGGCCGGGCGTTGCGAAGCGTCGCGGCAGACCTGAGTCGGTCGACTCTTGCTGCGTGACGGCCGCGTGTCCGGCAACGGGTGGATAGTGTAGGTCATGGCTGAGATAGCGAGAGCGGTCAGTAGCACGGCTTATTCCCCCATAAGTTCTTGGATTGTTACGATTAGCACAAGGACTAGCATGACAGTTAGAGTCGGCACAATTAGAAGTAGACTCACTGGTTGTTGAGCTCCTTGAGTAGGCCATTGATGCGCTGAATGGACTGCTTGATTCTCTCCTGCCTTTCTTCCAGGGTTGGTTGGTTGATGTTGTACCGCTTCATGACTGCGTCGTTGTTGAGTGAGTCCTTGAAGACTGCCTTGACTGAGTCTGTCAGTTTGCGTGTGGCTTTGTAATCTGCAAGGGAGACTACGTTGGAGCAGTCCTGGTTAGTTGTATCTGTCGTCTTCTTCATGGTTTATCTCCATTGATATAATGTCTATGAGTGACTCGAGTGCGACCACCGGGTCGTCATCCATAACCACTAGGTCTTCCATGTCTGCGTGGTAGGCTCGGTACATCTTGGTCTGCCTGTCAAACACAATGAGATAGGCAGCCACGAAGTGGTCAGGAAATCCGTCCTCTGTGTCGGCCAGCCTTGGTTTCCGCTTTACGATGGGTTGTCCGTCCGACATTTAAGGCACCTCCGGTACGAAGCAGAGATAAAGAGAGTATCACAGGACAGGCACTTGCGTTCCTTCGGTTGCAGGAGCGGGAGGTTCAGGTCTTTCCGTGCCCTGTTCTGCTCCACCAGATTGTCTTTCACTGTAATCTGTTTCTTAGTCTTGCTCATGGTCAGACCCCCGAGATGGTACGGTCATGTAGGCCGAAGTACTTGTCAGCGAAGAGCGAGGCCAGGCGGTTGATGACCTGCCCTGCCTTGACCTGCAGACTGTCGATGTTGAGCAGTGCCTCGGCAGAGCCGAGTGCAACTTGTCTGTCGAGCTCGTCTTCGATAGAGCCTTCGGGAATGAGCATCGCGTCGAACTCGATGGCTGAGGCGAGCGTAACTTCCGGCAGTCCCGGGAAGGAGATGGCCGCAGAGATTGTGTGTCCTGTGTGCTCCTTGCGTGCTGGCGGCGTGATAGCCACGGACAGATTGCAGGTCAGGCCGTTAACTTGGATTGTGTTTGTTTCTAAAATAAACATTGTTTGATTCCCCCTCGTGAGTTTCGATTCTAGTTTGATTGGTTGTTGGTGTCAAGCTTTTTGTCGAAGTAGTCGTCAATGGATTCTAGTTTGCGTGGTCGGTAGAAGACCAGAGAGACCGGACCGAGATGAGCTATAATTGTTCCGTAGGCCTTTACATAGGAGAACTCCCAGTCGAAGAGTGTGAAGTGCAGATTGAGACAGATGCGCTCGCCGTCGATACCAATTGATAAGTTAAGTACTGGTCTCATATGCTTATCCTCGCAGTTTTAGTACCCATAGTTAACTCCGTCCTCCGAGTCTTCGTAGTCGTAGAGTGCTGTCTGCTTGTAGGGCTCGGACTCTTGGCGTTTGCCCCGGTGCGGGCAGTCCTTGATGAGGTGACTCTTGGTGCAGAGAATACAGACTGCGCCGTGCGGGTTCCTCTTCTTGCTCAGCTTGGCGAAGTAGTTCAGGTGCAGCCAGTCCTCTCTGTGTTTTGGGTAGTCTTTCATGGTCAATCTTCTTCCTCCTTCCATCTTACTACCACCATGTAATAGTCAATTTTTGATGGCTTAAACTCGCTGACAATCTTGTGCTTGACCCACTTGTACTCTGCCTTCACGGCTTGTCTCCTGTTCCTGTCGACCCGGGACGCGGTTCGCCGGTGCCAGTACTTCCCAATCCACCCGTGCGTTGCTCCTCCTTGACCAGCTCCGTCCGACGGTATGCATAGGCAAAGACGAGCTGGGCAATGCGGTCGCCTTGGCTCATACGCACCGTGCGTGTATGGTCTGCATTGTATAGGATGACCTTGATGGTATCCTCGTAGTCTGCATCAATGATGCCTGGCGCGTTGAGTACAATGACTCCCTCCCTGGCGGCCAGTCCCGAGCGGGAGCAGACCATTGCGAATGGCAACCCATTGTCAATCACAGGGAGGTCTGGCGGTATAACGTCCTTGAGATAGACTCCTGTGTCGACTGTCGCCGAACCGAGCGGGCGTATGGTAACCGCCGCTGCTGCACAGAGGTCAAGCCCTGCCGAGTACTTG
>Ga0194116_10001319_pt1 | contig 35898 bp, 52 predicted proteins | sample TA2MahsurfametaG_4_FD_148617 | JGI IMG/M metagenome (GOLD analysis project Ga0194116, IMG submission 148617) | Freshwater microbial communities from Lake Tanganyika, Tanzania - TA2015008 Mahale S9 surface | ecosystem: Environmental > Aquatic > Freshwater > Lake | place: Tanzania: Lake... | reverse complement strand
TCGGTCTTTTAGGCCCTTAACAAGGGGGGGGGGCCTTACCCTTCTTTTCTGCTTAATCCTCCCCCTGGCTATGAGTGGGTTTCTAGTTGATTTATGGACTTTGTCTCACTGGGTTTCCTAGGAGATGAGTCCGGATGTCTTCGGGCTGGTGGAATTTAATAGGCGTGAAAGAAAAGCTGGGTGACAAGGGGAAACAGGTCCCCCCTCAAAATATGCCCGATGTAGGACCCCTAGCCCCCTTAACCCTCCTTAATGCTTTAGGGGGGTTAAGGTTTTCTCGTGCTTTATCTAGGCTATCTTTATTTTTATATGGATTTTATAAAACGGGAAAATGACCCGCTTTTGTTTTTTTTGACGGGCTAGCCTCCCTAATTTATGGTTTAAGGACAATTGAAAAGGTGGCCTACCTAGCACCCACCCCCAGGGGTCCTCACCTCTTTTTTTTATTAAGGGCAGTTATCAGGTTTACAACAATTTTTGAATTGTTTTTTTATATCTTTTTTGCCTTCCTGGTAAGTTTTCTAGTGCCCATAGTACCCGTTATTAGGTCTGGGTTGGAGACCCTCCTTCGACTAGGCCATGACAAGGTTAGGGGGGTGTGATACTCGATAAAAGACCTAACCCCCGTTGTAAGCGCCCTTAGCTGGCTTGGAGAAATTATAAAGGAGGTAGAGCCCATCACGACAGGGATCGGAGTGGAACTAGACGTTTTTATAGCCGAGAAGATGGCAGAGGCCGGCCCCCTCCTTGGGGTAATAGAGGAGGTTTGCGTTCTAGCAAACTCCAAAAATGAGGACCTTTTGGAAAACCTTATCCCCCTCTTTAAATTGGTCTTGGCACTACTAAAAAAAAAGATAGAAGCTCTGGGGGGGTTGGAGGCAATAGTGGAGGATAGGTGGTCTAGGTGAAGAGCCTTCAAGGATAACGTAGGGGGGGCTGATGAGATCCTTGTTTGACTTTACTGGAGGCATAAAGAGTTTTTAGGGGATTTTTCCTGAGAACTTTTTGATATATCTGTAGAAGTCTACAACGAAAGGAAGGGTGGCCGGCCTGAAGCCCCCCTTGGCGGGGGGGGTCTAGAAAACTTTAGAAAAGTTGCTAAGTGGCTTAAGGTCCTTTGGTGGCCTTTTGGCATTATTTTTAGGAAGGCCAAGTACCTAGCAAAAAAAAAAGCCCTAAACTTAGCGGGATCCGCCAAGGAATGGGTGCACGAATTGGCAAAGTCCATCTTTGCTTTAGCAAAAACCGCCCTGGAGAATATTAAAGCTCTTTTTAATAAGGGCTGGGCTTACCTAACCAGGGTTGCAAAGATTCTTGTAGAAAGTATACACTTAAATTACAGGGGTTACAAAATTACCAATTCGATAAAAAAAGCCAACACCAGCTCAAGAGGCCTTGGCCCAGAAATAGAGAATTTGATTTCTATAAGGGAAGCCCACTTTGAGGCCCTAAGCAGGGGATTTTCCCTCCACCAGGGGAAAAAACTCCCATCTGAGCCCCCTGCATCGTTGGCCCTGGGGGGCGCGTCAAGGTCCCTTATACTAAATTTAGTGTGAAAATACACCCTTTTTGGGGTAGGTATTCGAAGAGCTGGAACCTTTCTTTTTATTTGCTTTAGCATCTTGTTTAGGTATTTACACCTTTGGGGGCTTAGGCAGCCAATAATCTTATTTGGTAAAAAATTACCCTGGAGCGGGCACACCACAAATAGTTGGGGCCAGAAAATGGCTACTACACACCCGTATGGCTATGAGGTTACCCCCCACCCCATTAGTTTAATTTTCGACCTCCCCCTTGTTGGGGTTCCTAATATAAGGGGTATTTTGTTTAAAAAAGTACCCCCCATAGGCGATATACGACGGGAGCTATCTAGGGTCGCTGCCCAGGTAAGGTTCGCACTATTGGCCGTGGGGGCCCTTTCAATACTTTGTAAAATTTCAATAAAAAACCCTAAAACCTTCTCCCAAGGGTTTCCTCCTGGGGGGTTGGTAGGGCAGGCGCACGAGGTCCTACACAGAATAAAAAGGGGGGCAAAGGGGAAAGCTACTCTTTGGAGGTGGGAATTTAGAAATGGGGGATCCCACATAGGGGGTTCATACTGGCACCATAGCTTGTATCATAACCTATCTACAAGTCCTTCGTATATTCTTCCAGGGTGAGCCTCACCACTAAGATCTAGGTACGCCTCCTACGAAAGCCCTTCCCCCTTTAAGGGAAGTTGGCTAAGGGTATCCTGGGCTTTGCTAAAAGACTCCCTTTTTAGGCCCCCCCGTACGCTTACCCATAGGAAATGGGAAAATAGTAGGAGGCCTCTTGATTTTATGGGTTCTGAAAGCTTTAAGTTCAACGAGGCACAAGATAATTTCAGGCATTACCTAACTACAAGGTATTACAGGCCCCCCTTCCCAGGAGTCAAACCCATAAAAATAGGGGACCCTCTAAGGGTGGGGAGTCCAGTGCCCCTTACAGAGGTTAAGATCAAGAAAGTCCCAGGTAGGCTAAGTAGGACTTGGTCCAATCTCAAAAAGACCCCCTCCTTCCTACTTTGGAAAAATCTTTCTTTGTCAGCCCCAACCCCCCAAGGTAGGTTTTGGACCAAGAGTCTGTTTAAGAAAGTCAGCCTAAACCTGGCCTCTTTTAGGAGAGCCTGGGAGGCAAACCAGCGAATTTATTTTAGCCCGTACAAGTACTTTTCGTACTTTTTTTATAAGACAACCCACCCTTGCGGGAGTTTACCCGTAGCACCTACGAGGCTCTTTCACCCCCCCCATTGGGGGCTTCTACGCTCCCCTATTTCGTTTGTCAATTTTTTTAAGTATGGCTTCTTGGTGGCCAGATTTGCCATAGTGGGGTACAGATTTAAAACAAGGATCCTACCCCTACTGAAATCTCACCTCTGGTTGCATTATTTTTACCCCATAGCTGGTGCTATGGGCTTATACCCCTCCCTTTTAGAGCCGGGGCAGCATGCCTTTAATTTAGAGGGGGGGGTAAGCTTTTGTGTTATAGCCTACCGGCTAGCCAGGTCCCTTAAGAAGGCCCTAACGATGAGTTTTAGGAGGGGCAGCACAGGTAACGAAGACCTAGAGGAAGCAGTTAATGAGATTGCTAGGCTAACTTTAAACTCAAGGCCCTCCATGGGCCTTTCGCAAGGCTATGGACTAAGCCACAACTACGGGTTTGGGGGGTACTGAGGCCATGAGCAAACCTTTGGTTTAGTAGATCTTATAAGTTCCATAAGGCCCCTTTTTAGGGGGGTTGAATTTCAAAATTTCTTACGCTATAAAACCAACCTAACTTACCCCTTTAACCCCTTTAACCCCTTCCCCAGGGCCCCCCTCAACCCCCCCTTGGAGTTCTACATTCATAGGATAATAGATACCCTTTCCCCAAGGGGGGATTCCAAAATAAAGCCTAGAGGCCCAGCAAGGCCATCAATCTTAAGAAACCCAAAAGTTGAAGCAGAGGCTGAATTCCTTAGGGCCTATAAAGCCTCCCCAGGCCATCCCCTAAGGTGGGAGGAGAGTATTAGAGGCTCCACTGGCCCCCTTAGTGGGGGGCCCAGAAGAAACCAAGTAACCAACCCAAGTAGCATGGGGCTGAAAGATAGGGTCGACCAACTCTTCTCTCCCAATTTAAGGTGGGGAAATAGCCTGGCCCATAGGCACGGGGGGTCTCCTTATTTGGCCTCTAAGAGGTCTAGCTTTCCCAAATACCCCGAAGAAGCTGTACTTTTTAGGGGGGGGGGCCTACCCAGGGCCCCACAAGAAATCCCGGCCCCCCGCCTTAAAAGGATCCAAAGGACCTCAGCTCTATATGACCGCTACAGCAATTCCCCTACAAACGGCTTCCTGCTAAAAGAGAGGAAAAGGAGGGGGGGGGTCTTACACTACGAATCCCACCCAAGCCTGGGGGGGCACTGATCTAAGTCGGGGGTCTGATCTAAGTCGGGGATCTGGGGGGGGGACCTCCCTTTGGGTGCCCACCAGGTGGGATCAAGGCCCTTTGGTTTCCCAACCTACCCTAACCATGAATTTAAATCAGCAGTTTTTGAGTTAGCAGACTTCTTTAAGAACTTTGCCTGAGCCCTTGGGAGGACCCTAGGGGAAACCTTTTATAGTTGGGCGGCTGGCCCAGAGTACGGAGCAACACTTTTGAGGCTAGTCTTACTCCCTGTAAACATCTTAGGGATCATTATGGATGTTATGGTTGAGGGGTCAAGGGTGGACCTGCTGCCAAACATAAGTTTTACTATGGATAGGTTGGATCTGGGGGTCCTAATAAACCCCCAAACCTACGACAAGAGTGCTGACATTTCCTTGTCCTTAGCCTTTGTAGTGACACTTTTTTCAGTCTTTTCCTTCCTCCTTGACCTTACTTCCAAATTTATTAAAATAGTTTTTTGATGTTTGACGAACCCAAGTGCTGGGTTCTGGTTTGGATGGGGGGGGGTAGGAAAAATAGGAGACTTTATGCTGCCACCACTAGAAGCTATCCCAAGCCCCCGGGTGGGCCCCCCCTCAGGCCTATTAGGCTCCCCTCCAAAAATCACCTTAAAAGGCCCCGAGTCTCTGATCTTTTGGCCCCTTCTGAGGATTTTCTGTGAGGTTGAAATAGTACCAAAGCCCTTTACCTCTTCGGCCTTATGCCTTGGAAGGGGGGACTCCTTGGTGGAAGAAGTCCCTTATTATTTCTTGGGTTGTCCCGGACTAGGTGGAGGCTCTGGGTTTTTTGGTACGCTGAAAAGCGTTGCTGAGTCGTCCCTTAGGGTGGATTACGGGAGCGAGGCGGTAAAAAAACAAGCATGGGTGGTGCCAGTTTGGATATTAAAACTACTCCTCCCCGGGGGGCCTTGGGACTACTTTTTGTACTATGATAAAGACTGTCTTTTTAATCCTGAGTGGAGGGAAGAGGACAAAAACGTAATTTCTGGATTTTGGTCTATGGATGGAGTCTCCCTAGACGAATTAGGTAACCAAGTTTTCCTTTGCAGCGAGGTAGCCCCCCTAGCCCTCTCTTTAGAGGATAGGGAAAGTCTCGGAATACTAAATCTAGGATGCGGCCTTATTTTAGATTGGTTTGTGTTCCCCCTACTATTCCCACAAGAGGTGGCCTTGGGGAGAAAGAGGCTACCCTTTTACCAAGATATAGCCTTTGGGGATAAAGGCCTCCAAGGAAGGAGCCTTATCTTAGGAGATCTACTAGATTGACCCACAACGGCGGGGAAAGTAGGAAGCGCCCTTTTGGTGTGAATTGGCAGAAATTGGTTCCCCTATGACCTTTTGGAGCCTATTGGGGCAGGAAAACCCCCCCTCCCTAAGGGGAAAAAGGGTTTCCCTTTTGACCTCTTTAATAACCCCCTTAGAAAGTGGTGGGAAGGGTCCCCTTCTGATGAAGCCACCATGGCTAGACCCCAAAGGAAGCTGGTTAGAGCCATCCTTTCGTACTGGTCTTCTCCAATTTCTTTGATTTTGTACCACTACCCAATTAACCTCTCCTATGCCAAAAACCTGGTACTGGCCGTATGTACTAGTATATTTACTCTAGTGTGTTTTATCTCTCCCCTGTCCCCCTTTTGGAGCGCCCTCCTTCCAAGTTGTGGGGCCTTTGTAGTACCCCAATTACCAATGCAAGGTTATAGGTTTTCCAGCACCCTACTCACCCCCAAAGAAGCCCAGGCCGGCGTATTTAACTGGATTTTTTTCTTCCTCCCCCGCAAATCGGGCTGGGACTCCCTTTACCCTAACCCTACTTGGGGGGAGTATATCTACGAGACCCCTAGAAGGGTAGACTTTCTTATCTTCCTATTCCCCTTTATACGGTCCACCCTAACACTCTTTAAGGAGAAGTGGGGGGGGGGGTTACCACACAGCCGACTAGACAAGGGTAGTCGGTACACCCTGACTCAGCTTTTAGACTATAAAACCCTTGGTGAGGATAGGAGGTGCCTGAGAAGCGAATTCCAAAAGGACTCTAGTTTTTTCTTTTGGCCCGACCTTTTTTTTTCTACTGAAGAGGCAAGCAGGGGCCTGGTAGTAGACATTCTTGGGCCTGTGGCTAGGGGCCTTGTGGGACTTTTCCACGATGTTTGGCTGTGGCCCAGCGAAGGGTCGGGTATAGACCTCTTTGCTATCCCCAATGACGTCGATCATGGGACTGCAGAGTACTATTACAGGCAAGGGCCAAAGTGGGGTGACTGGTAGCCTCTAAAAACTACTGTCGCCCACCCGTGGTTAGGTAGGGCTAACGATATACCTGTGAGTGGACACTCCCTTTATCGAGGTGTCTAAAAAATTCCCCCCCCTTATGTAAGCACCCCAGCCAGAACTGATGGTGAGACAGCAGGGCCCAAAGCCCTGGTGAAGATTATGTCCAACCAAATCCTTGGAAATGTTACTTGGTAGGGTAGAATAGGGCCGGACCCATTGGCCGGACCCATTGTCTGGTTACCAATGCCCCTAGCAAGGCTACCAAGAAGGGCCAACCCCATGCTAGGGTTGGCAGAAGCAGTGCACAGAGCAAGGGCTAATGATAACACTGGAGCTGAGCACCCCCTTTATCGTAGTGTCCGTGAAATCTCAGATCCTAATGTAAGCTGATGCAAGCTTGTAAAAGGACAACCTATGTATAACCTGACTTGGCCAACCAATACCGACTAAACCCCTACCCGCCCCCGGCGTAACAAATCCACTTGCCCACAACCCGGACCTGGACAAGGATGATGAAGAGGATACTTCTTTACCTGTCCCCATCACGGGCCTGGTGTGCTCTTAAGAAAGACTACCCCAAGTTTGATGAGGCGTACCAGGGGTCTAAGCTTATTTACGAGAAGTACTTCAAGGAAGACATCCCACCTTCTAAGTTATTGAATTCCCTTAGGTCTTCTAAGGCTAGGGCCCTGGGAGCCCTTTCAAGGGTAAGGTCCTTTAAACGGTTTCTACTCGAGGGGGTTCCAAGGTATATTAAAAGCAATAGGCTTACCTTGGCAAGGTACTTATTTGTGTATGCCCTGATCTGGAGCCAGGAGCCAGCAATGGGGTTTACTCAGGAGTACTTCCTGGTACTAGCCCTAGGGACCCTAGTCCTTTTTGACTTCTTTGCGCTCAGGGTCAAGTTGGGGGGGGGGGCCTACACCTCCCTCCTAAGAAGGAAAGGGCTCCTTAGGCGGAAACGTTCTGCCTTCCAGAGGGCCACCTTGGCATTTTTCCTTAGTTTCACTTCAAACACAAAAAGGTTTATTTCCAACCCCGTATTCCGCCTTTCAAAGCTCGAAGCTCTTCGATTTGTTGCTCCTATGTGGTTCGTAGCTTTTGCGTGAAACATGGTGGAGGCCATGGTTTACGTCCTAGCCTGCTGACATAGGGGCCTCCCAGAGAACCCCCTCTACGATAGAAAGATCTTAATGATGATCCTAGACGGGCTTGTTTTTGATAACTTTACCTTTTCTGGGCAAAGCCATGTGGTGGGTTGGCTAATGGGCCTAGCTACCTTCCTAGCCCTTTTAGCCAATGTTTGGCTCCTAAAGGGGTTTGACATAACCCCCCTAGTGGTGGGCTCTTTACGGGTAGTGGGACTTCACCTTATAAGCATACTTTCCCTAATGGCCCTAAAGATGTCCCTGTTGGGGGTAATCTTTCCGGCGCTGGTGGGATTGGGGCCTCTTCACCCCGAAGCCCCAAAGGCGCTTTACTTTCTTTTCCACCTACTGTGGGCGGCCCTATATAATTTGGCATTTAGGCGGTTAGATGACAAAGCTAAGCATACACCCATCCAAACCCTAAGGGCGGTCGTACCTGGTGGAAGGCTGAAGGGCCCAAATAAGGCCCTTGGGTGGACAATCCTCTTTCTGGGCAGATCGCCCCTTGCTGTGGGAGCTTGTGCTTCCATCTTCTTCTTCTTCCTACTGAAGATGGCGTACCTAGCAGTGACCCCTTATGAGCTCATCCTTTGTCCTCTTTGCTTTTATGGGGGTTTTTTTATACGGACTTTCTTGGGGTTCTAGCTCTTCTAGGGCGGTACCCCAACCCACCCTAATTCCAATTTTAGCTGGATATGGGGTGCTTGTCACCCTAATAGGATTTTTCTTGGGGGCAAACATCAACGGGACTATTGAAATAGGGGGGGTTGTTGACTATCCGCTCCCTCGATGGGATTCGATAGAGGTTGGGGTCTTTGGATCACTTCTTGTTGCCGGCCTGCCCTTTTTTATGCTTTCCCAAACAAGGCCTGGGTCTGTAGCAGGCCCAACTCTCCTGTCCGGGGTCGTTAGCTTGTCAGCTGGCTTAGTTTTTTTGTCTACGACAAGCCTATGGGTGATGTTTATATCCTTTGAGTTCTTACTGCTGAGCGCCCTTTATATGCTATTGCTAACTTCCAAGTCAGAGAGGGCAAGGGACGCAGCGTTGGAGATGTTCATTTGGACCCTTGTAGGGAGTGCTGGCCTTCTAACCGGCCTAGGCCTCATAGGGGGCCTATATGGGGAGAGTACCTCACCATATAGGTGGAGCTTCTTAGGTGGAGTTTGCTTCCTAGTGGGCTTTGGGGTAAAGGTCCCCCTCTGGCCGGCTACCTCTTGGCTACTAAAAGCTCACGTGGAGGCTTCAGTGGAATTTTCCATACTTCTAAGTGGGTACATTGTTAAGGTAGGTGTACTAGGCCTTTATAGGACTTTAGCTATGGCAGAATCACCATCCCTAAACCTCTTGGCTAGCTCTTTGGCCGTGATAGGCCTCTTTGACGCTGGGTCACGCCTACCCGCCCAGAGGGATATGAAGAGGATAGTAGCCTTAACAACTGTCATCGAAATGAACTGAGCTGTTTTAGCCCTTAGTTTGGGCGGGGCCCAGCAAGACGGAGTAGCAGGTTATCTCTGCCTTGCTCACTGCTGTACGACAACTACTGAATTTTTCCTTGTGGAGGTACTAACAAAAAGATTTGGCACAAGGGACATAAGTTATCTTGGGGGGGTGGCCCTGTCAGCCCCCTCCCTGTGGGTGGCTTCTATTTTGGGCGTATTAGTAACAATAGGCTTTCCAGGGACCTCATTGTTCTGGGCAAAATATGTCTTCTTCACAGGCCTAGTTCAGACTCTACCAGGGCTAGCCGTGGCCCTGGCTTTGCTCTTCCTTGTTTTCCTACCAATCTTTTTTATAAGGTTGTGGTCAATGGTATGGTTCGGCCTTAGGTCTGGGATGGGAACTATTACCGACCTTAGCTCCAGGGAGGCCTTCATACTTTTTTTTGCCATAGGGATGGGTTTTCTTTTAGGAGTAGCCCCGGGTCTAGTATTTTGAAACCTTGGGGCTTAGAAACTACCCCAGCCTACTCTACGTGGATAACCCCAGCACTGAGGGGAGGCCTAGATCGATTGAGTTCTACGGTTTAACCGAAAGTTGGAAGGAGTCACAAGGCCCATACGAGAAGGCTGAGAATCTCTCAGAGGACCTCGTTAGGCGACGACGGGTTAAAAGCCCCAAGGTGGGTTTTATTAAAGGCTATGACAGCAACTACTGGTTAGGGGGCTTGGTGTCTCAACTAAGGGTGGGCGTATGGGCATCCCCAAGGTGGTAGGCTTATGTTGGCCTATTATTTAGGCGGACCTCATACAAACCCCCCCCCCTTAGGACTACCAAGTTTACCCTAACTTAAGCAAGGTTAAAGCCTCCCATACACTTCCAAGTATAAATGAGAAAGGGTAGCGAAGCGAAACATCATAGTAGCTACGGAAAAATATAACAAAATAGGAGTTAGTACCGGTGAGGGAATGCTCTGGGCCGTTTTTAAAATCCCATACGGGGGGGGGTAGGTAGCCATAGGCCACTAAGGTGCGCCGTGGCTACCTACTAAAATGCTTCGGCAATCCTGGCCCCCTTAACACAGCTTTGGTGTTTAATGCTATAGAGGCCCTGGTAGGCCTTTTTAGGTGACTTTACAGTTCTAATGGCCCTTTATGGGACACAACACCTGGGATAAAGTAGGCGGGTCACTAATGTCTGCCCTCGAACAGTCGACCTTCTTCCCAAGGCTCCTTTCGCACAAACAAATGCTATCGCCAACAGGCGCAAGGGTAAGGCCCCCCAAGTTTAAACTAAAGCCTATTGATAGCTCTATGTGGAATCTGTCCTCCCCTGTAAACTGGGACAGTAGGACCCCCCGAGAAGCTAATTGGGGCGATGAAGTAGGGAATGCCTTTGACTTAGGGTCCTCTAAACTCCCTTGGTTTGCACCAAAGTACCTCAGGTTGCCGGAGGTGGCCCCGACCGGGGCTCTTGCCAAGAATTTTAACATAAGGTGTAGGGAGGTGAGTGCCCCCCCACTAGGGGACCTTTACTGTATTGGAAAGGTGGAGGCCTCTTCGGTCCTAAAGGACCTTTGATACTCAGGAATAGAGGTATTGGCCACCCATACTAAAGACTGCCAACTGTGACCTTGGAGCCAACCAAAAGATATGTCCCACTGGGGGGACATCCCAAAAGATCCTCTAATTGGGGTTCTTCAAAGCGGACTGTCCTTTATACTGTGGTAGGATATCCCTATCTTAAAAGTTTACCTACTTAGGTAAATATAGCCCTAGATGCCCTAAGATGGGGTTAGACTGGACCACTCTGAGGCTTATGACTTTGGTCGGATGGCTAAGGGTAGGTTCAGTGTGACCACTCACTTTTGGATTAGCTTGCTGCGCCGTTGAGATGATCCACGTTGCTGCTAGCAGGTACGATTTAGAACGTTTTGGCTTCCTGTTTAGGCCAGCACCAAAGCACACAGACCTCATAATAGTTTCCGGGACCTTAACAAATAAGATGGCCCCCTACTTTTTTAGGTTATATCAACTAATGCCCAGGCCAAGGTGGGTAGTATCCATGGGTAGCTGTGCTAACGGGGGTGGTTATTACCACTACTCATACGCCGTTGTTAGGGGGTGCGACCGGGTTGCCCCGGTAGATATATACGTCCCAGGATGCCCCCCTTGTGCGGAGGCCCTAATTTATGGTTTGATGCAGTTACAGGCTAAAATACTCCAGTCAACTACCGAGCAGACATCTAAGTTAGCCTAGAGCCTGGCCTAGGATGTTGACAGCCGAGGGGGCATTGGTAATCTTCCTATACTTGCAGCCCCCCTTTGTTGGGCTCATTCTCTTTGTCCTAGGCTACAAAAGGTTAATTCTATCGACTAATTACTCTGTGATAGGCCTACTTAGGCAAAGAAGACCAGGTGTAAGGGTTTTTGAATGTGCTGTTGGGGGTAGGTTGGGGGTCAGTGGATCTGGTTCTCAAGGGGGCCTAGAAGGCCCTTATCAGGCCTTTCTTGCTTTGTTCCTTCTTTATGACCTTGACTTCTTATTTTTCCTTAGTGAGGCAGCCTTCTACCACCACTGGAGTGGGGCTCAGTCCCTACTCGCCTTTGTCTATAGCTTATTGTTTGTCCTGGGCGCGTGAGTTGATAATAACATTTACAGCCCTACATGAACTTACCTACCTTAGGGCCTGGGCGCCGATGTTGTCCTCCAACAAGTTAAAAACAAAAATAGATGGGCCAATCTACCAAGGGGGTTCAGCAATGGTACGGCCCTACAAGATAGAGTCCCTCCTCAAGATAAGCTCCACCAGAACCAGTAGTGACAAGAACACCTTGAATTTAAGAATAAGCCAACCAGGACTTCCAACATGGTGAAGGTTGGCTGCTCCCAACCTTACTTGGGTATCCTCCTTCTCCAGGCACCTAAGCTGGGCTACGTTAGTTTTGGGCCCAAATCCCTTGCTCTTGGGGAAAGATTATAGCCTGAGCCTAGACTGGGGAGCCCCCAGGGCTGGTTTGGTAACATTAACAAGGGGGCCCATGGCTAGAAAAAAAGAGTCAAGGGTTCAATTCATGTCAATTAGAAAACCCCTAGACCTTCGATTGAAGGCAAGGGCTAAGGAGGGGTTGAACCTAGACCCTAAAAATTTAAAAGGCCAGGTAGGGTTAGTCCTCCAAGAGGGAGACTTTTGGGCCAGCGCCCTCCCAACACCCATCACAGTCCCAAAGGCTAAGTTTAGGGTAGGCATTACGGCTACTTTGTTCTTGCTATGGCGATAACTGGCTGGTAATGACCAAGGCAGACTATAAAGTCTTCATGGGGGATGTGACAAACTACATTACTTCAAAAGTAGGTAGCAGTTCTGACCTCTCCTACTCACTTGATTTTTATAGTCTAAATTTGGCTCTAGACGGTGTGGTAGGCCTTGGACCCCTCTTATTCCCACCAATGGCTATCAACCTGGGGTCAGGTGCCACCCAAATAGCCCTCATACTTGCTTTAACCTCCCCCTTAATACTAGTCCTTGCATGAACTCTTTTCTTATCCCTCAAAGAAGACGGGTTTGTCCTTGTACCAGGATTTAAGGTAAATGTTACCTCTCTAGTTGCGTCCTTCCTGTGCCTTCTGCCCATATTCGTTAAAGGCCCAATGGCGATTATGCTGATAGCGATGGCACTTCTTGTGGTCTTAAAAGTAGCCCCCCCGGAGCTGGAAGTACCCCCCCTTACCTTTAAACCATATGTTGTCATAACTTCAGGGGTTTCAGCACTAATCGGGATACTAAACACCATACATAAGGAGCCCCTAGAGTTAGTGTACACAGGTAACGTGAGCCCTACAGGGGTGCTCTTTATAGCTGCTGCACCCATTATTTCTACCCTCCTTTGGGTGCTTATTCGGTCCCTTTCTAGGGAGGGAGCTGTTTTAGTGCCCTCTTTTAAAATTGATCTAATTTCATTGATAGCATCAATCTTCATATGTACCCCAATACTCTTTAAGGGGCTTTGGGTTTTTGTTGCTGCAACTATTCTTGCCATAGCATTTGCCCTAACCCCTTCAGAGGTACAAGTCCCCTCTGTCGTTATTTACCCATACGCTATTGTCAGTTCCCTTATAGGGCTTTTTACTGCTGTTCTTTTAGCTCTTTCGGAAAGCCATATCAGGGGCTCACTTTGGATTAGCTGCGACCCTCTAATTTTACTAACATTGGTTTTGGTCTCCACCGCCCTAGTCCCCCTTTTTGTGTTGGCTTACCCCTACTCCAAGGACAAACTTACATTAGTCCCGTCGATCAGGGTAGACCTACCTGCCATTATCATAACTTTGGGTTGTATGTCTCCCCTACTTCTTAAGGGCCTTTGGTCTCTTTTTATCCTAACTATTTTATTTTCTTTTATAGAAAGGCTGCCTAGGCCCATTTACCTAAAGCCACTCCAAGTTGGCCCCTGAATTAGGCCTTACCTAGTAGCTGGCGTAACAATGACGATATTTGGATCTCTCCTTTGAGGAGTCGCCCAAGGCCCAATAGTTAGTAACTACGTTGTTGGTGATAACCCTTACATCCTTCTATTCGTTGTGTTTGCCTCCTCCACATTACTATTTTTAATCGGCCTTTTACTTTCACCCTCCAAATATGGACCTACCTTAAATAAAAGTATTGTAGTCCCAGGTTTCACATTGAGGCTGAGGTCCCACCTTCTTTTTCTATCATTTGCCTGCCCCATAGTCTTCCCATATTCTTGGGGTAGCTGTGCTATGGTAGCCATCTTTGTTGTCCTCTGGTTTTTACCCATAAGGATAGAAAGGCCAGAATCAGAAATAAGACCTTCCCTGGCCCTAGCCCTGTTATCCATGGTTATGGTTTGTATGCTCTTAAACGGTGCCCTAGGTCTGTTAGAAGGAAGGGGCTTCCTAACTTTCATAAAATTAGTAGGGGTCTCAACTCTCATACTTACCCAAGTAACCATGTTAATAGTAATCTATAGGGGGGCTATCATCGAAAGGGAAACTTTAAAAACCCCCAAGGTAACTATACCACTTGCCCCTGCCGTTATTTACATACTAGGGTTTTCGATTGTTTTCCTCAGCCCCCTATGGTTTATCCCCTTGGCAGCTTCTCTTTTAGTCTCTATTGCCCTGTTACCAGAGGTAATAACCCTCCCCTCCTTAGAGTTCAAATCTTACGCCCTAACTGCAGCTTTATCCTTTGGTGTGCCTCTGTTTTTTAACGGGTATGAGGTGGCCCTTGTTGGAGGGTTAGTAATTTTGGCCTTTAAATTCCTCGCTCTAGTGGAGATGAGGGGCCATGTAACTAGGAGCAAGGAAACCTTCCTCAAAGGGGAGTTGGGGCGCCTGCCATACGAAGGTAGGGAGCCAACCAGCCTGCTTGAAGCTTACTCCAACCTAGGCCTCCTATTCCCACTAGCACAATGGAGCAGATACGTTGGAGAGTTGACAGATGGGTTTAGGATTAATTGTGAATTCCTCTTTAAGGGGGGCTACCTTATTTATCGAAGGATCTGATTTGATAAGAAATACAGGGGGCCTAGAAAGGCCCTAAGGAGGACCTTTGAGGCTCCACTTAGGCTTTGGAGGTACTCATACCTCTCAGCAAAGAAGGGTCTGGGGTACTTTCTTGTTAGAATTGGGTTACTTAATAACAACCAGCCCCCCCTCAAAGGACCTCTAGGGGGCCTGGCAAACTTCTTTGGTCTAACAAGCCCAAATACCTCCTCCAACCCCCCCGCTCCCTCTGGGAGAAATCTTATGTCCTACCTTCAGCCAGAAGCACCCACCTGGAAAGTGGGAAACCTTTTGGTTACACCACCCCAGAGGAGCTCCTCCCTAGTTAACATAGCCTCAGATATGGAAACATTTGCCAGTCGTGGGAGCAGTTTACTAGTTTTTATGTTTTTAATATGAAGTTTCTTTTCCAGGGTGATATTGGTCATGTGCCTTATATGCCTCCTGTAAAGGTGCAAGTAAATGAAAACCCTTTCCCATTGGCAGTGGCTAGTGTTAGCAAAAAACTCGTCATCGAGGCTGGGGCACCCCAACCTACCTACTCCATACAGGAAGGGTTTTGATGCCCTAGGGCCTTCCCACACCCTCCTTATAAAGACTTGGCTGTCTCTGACCACCAAAGGTGGCCTGGGCTCCACCTTAAGGCCCCCTCAACCCCGTATTGAAAATTCAATACAACAAGGATTGGATAGGCACTTAGACTTATCTAAAAACTCCAAACTTCTTAAGTTTCCTAGGTACACCAAGCCTATTGACCATGCTTTTTTAGTTTCCGGCTTACTAAGGTTTGGGGAGGAGCTAGGGGGGTCTTTTTTTAGCTTACTCATGCTAAAAAACATTCTTGAAAATGCCCACCCTACATGGGTATTGGAAGTTCTTCTTCTCCACAGCCGCCTTTCACAAGTTTTTAAGCTTTCTAGATCCAGGAGTAAGGCTACAATATCGGCACCCTCTCACCCATGGTACGGGGGCTCTAAAATAATAGTAGGTGCTGTTTGTAGTAGAGATCCGTTTTTACTAGCCCAGTGGGCCAAAAAACGTATGAGTAGGATGCGGCTCTTTGCCCATAAAAGGTTTTTACGGCTTCTTGGGTCCTTTTTAAGGGGGTATGTTAATTTAAAACCTGCCCCTACAAGAATCTTAGGGTTCAATCTTGTTACAACGGGTAAGATTTCTGTCACAGGCAACGCCATGTCAAGAACTATGCTAACACGCTTTGGGAAAGCAGGGATAAACAACCTTAGCTACAGGGCCTCCTCCTCGTTTGCGCTGATAAAGACCAAAACAGGTTGTTTAGGCCTAAACTTAGTATTTTACTTTTAATATTTGGGGTGGGGGGCCAACTAGGTGCCAGAAGATGGTTTTGGGCCCAATAAGCTTTATGGTAGGTAAGAGGTCTTTTTTATTTTCTAGGAGTACCAATAGGGCAAATGAGCCCCTTTGCCTGGTGAGCCCGGCTACTCAAACCCCTTGGTTATGGGTCTACCTAAAGTGGAGTTTCCTCCTAGCCCCAGTTTGGCTAGTGGAGTTGGGGTCGGGGGACCTACCCCAACCTACGGGTTTTATGGGTCTTAAGAACTCATCTGGGTATGTGGGGCTAACGTGGGCCCTTTTCGAGGGGGGGGGCCGGCATAGGGTCTTAGTTATCCAATTTGGCAACCAAATTTCCTCAGGTGAGGGTTTTTTTAGAAATATGAGGTGGCTAGAGAGAGAGGCCGGGGAGATGTCCGGGGTGTTCTTTAAGGGAAAAAGAGACCGCAGGACCCTTTTCGGACTGCCTGTGTTCTACTCTAATCCCCTTAGGAAGGCCTTTCCTGTTGGGGGTTTATTTGACCTTGGCATCTGCCCAATAACCCATAAGTTAATTTTTAAGCATGTCTCTTGGTTGTCCTAAACCTTCTGATCTTATATGAAACATACCCCAGTTACATGGTTTATTTTAAGAAGGGAGCCCCTTTACCACAAACTTCAGTATTCAAAGGTTCCTAAATACGACAGCAGCGCCGCAATACTGGGTACCGTTATAGGGGCCTTCAGTGGGTACCTTGCACTTGCCACGGTAGGTAGCGGGGGGACCGACCTTTCAGATTTAACAACCTTAGTTTCCTGATTTATAGTTTTATTATGCATTGCCGTCTGAAATATGGAGCTAAGGAACTCTCATACCTTTGTAGTGTTTGCCCCCCTCTCAGTTTGGGTTAGGCCTCTATACTCCCTTATAAAGCCCCATATACCGCCAAGAAGGGTCCCCACACCAAATATAGATGATGACACCATTTCTGATGACGACTAGGGCTGTTGTTTGATGTATCTTATATTGAGGGGTGGGGGGGTTGTAATTTAATGTATGAACCAAGAAAACCCAAGGTGCGTAGGCCCCTAAAAAAGAGAAGCCCCTCCTTTGTGTCAACCCCTTTGCTACCTAGTTTATTTTGAAAAATCAACGGCTGGTTGGGGTTGATACTAGTGGGGGCAACAATAGTCCCCCCCAGAGTTATCCCTAGGATATATACCTATATAAAAAAACTAATAAAGTACCCCAAAACCCGTTCAAGGTTTTGGGTTAACGCGCAGTGCGCCTTCCTTGTTACAAGGAAGCCCTTAAACGTTCGTATGGGTAAGGGTAAGGGGGCTAAGGTTCGTTTCTACACAAAGATAAAGCACGGGGCCCCACTTGCAGCTGTTTCCTACATACGGGATGGCTTCAAAAGACGGCTTCGTCGCTTTGTTGGTATAAGGCTTGGTAGGAGGGTTGTCTTCTCCGAGCCCCGGCCCCAAGAAGGGGCCGTAGAGTGGTCCCAAAGGCATAGGACGCAGACAAACTTTTTAAGAAATAGGGCATCAGAGGTGAAAGACCTCCTTACCTTTGTCAGGAAACCATCATTGAAGGTATTCTTCAGCAGGTTGTTTAGAGCAGCATGGCGGAGGCCTAGGTTGCGGTGGAGGTGGAGGTGGCCCCTCTTGCCCAAGATAAGCGCTAGGCTTAAGAGTCGTAAGCGTAAGTGGGGGTCTGGCCTTAAGAACTCCTATCCAATTTGAGCTGGGTTGTCTAGCTTACTTATCGGTGTTAGGAAAGTAAAGGAGAAGCCCACAAGGCCCGAAAGGGGCTTTTTAAAGTTTTTCAGATTCAAATTGTATCCCCAGCTCTTACGTAGGGTGGGTAGGTTTGACCGCACCCGTAGGGTAGCAAAGTTGCCATTAGTTCTCAAGTTTAAAATTTCCCTTTTAAAAAGGGTAATTAGGACTAGGGCAGGGAGTTTATACAAACTCATACGCTTTAGGTCTCTAAGGGGTCAGAGGGCTGTGTCACCCTATTCTGGGGGAAGGATGCCCTTTGGGGGTTCAATAGCGCCTCTAACAAAGGTATGGACAAACTTTTTTCTAAAATTCAGCCGAAGGGAGAGGTCAAATTTGGCATCTTTGAGGGCTCCCTCCCTACCCTATTTACTCAGGGTGGTAGGCCTCCTTGAGAGGGTCTCCCTTTTAATTAGCGGGGCCGCCCTCTTTAAAGGGGGAAGTAGGCCCATAGTTGAGGAATCCTTATTCCTGTTAAAGGAAAACACTGGCGGGGCGGCTAAGTTGGGAATAAAAACTGTTGATAGTAAGATGTTAATTCTTAATTTTATAACGGAAGGCTCCCATATTGAACCTTGGCCAAGGGTTAGCCTAAGGCCTTTGCTCCTAACCCATGCAACAATAAGCCCCCTAGCTTCAACCCATAAACATTTGAAAGCAGATGAGGCCAAAAAAGGTTGCTGCACTGAAAAGTAAAAAAAATTACCTCTCCATAAAGTACTCCTTATTTAACACGTATATGGCAACCCTTGCCCTGAGCTCCTACCCAACCCTTGAGTCTAATTATAGGCTGTCCTCCCTTCATGGGCTAGCGACAAAGAGGGGTAAGAGGGGGCTAAATACCCAAAGGTGGGTTTGGCTTGTGGGGCCAATTTGAAGTTTATGAAGTTCTTGGTTTGACTCCCTATCAGGTGCTTTTTCCTTAAGGGGGGTCTGCATATCCCATGGGGATCCTCAAACAGAGTTAGTAAGTAGAGCTTTCTCTTGGCTAACCCTAGGCCAAACTTACTTTACCCTCAACCACTCACTGCACCCCCTATCTCTAGTTAATACCAACAACAAACCTAGAAGGCCTGCATCCCCAAAGACCTTTTTGGTTGTTACCACACCTCTTAGGAACTTTAGGGATTTTGGCCTTCCTACATTTTCCCTATCAGGTAGCAGCGTCAGACACAGGGTGGGGTGGGCTGTCCTACCTGGACCCTTAGGAAACAAAAACCTTTCCAGGTTTATACTTATGGCGACGTTGGCGGCCTACTCAGCCTCTAAGGTTGAGATGGCAGAAAATGGGTCTGGTAACACTTGTATTTTTTTCTTGCGCCCTTCATAGCCTAGTGCTATGTTGGGGCCGGCAATGGAACGTCCTTGCCCTTTTGCTCTTAGTGGAACTCTCTTGGGTTTTTTTAGCCGGTGGGTTTGGCCTATTAAGCATATATACTTTGGACCTTTCTCATTTGTATGTAACAGCTTTAATAGCTATATTGTCTGGAGTTGAACTTGTCCTTAGCTTGTTTATATTTATATCTTGGCACAAGGCAACCGGGCAATACTTTGTGGACTATTCTTCTCGTAATCTAAAATAGTCCTAAACCAAAGTTTGGTGTTATTAGTCTACTCTGGTATATGATGTTTTCTCCAGTACAGGGCCTCTCCATAAGCTTTTTAAGTCTTTGTAGAGCAGCTATGGTAGAAGCCCTACAAAGTTTCCTTGCTCGGCTGTCTTATTTTGTTACAGAGTGAATCCTCTCTACTAACCACCGGAGGATAGCCGTCTTATATTTTTTTTTTGTTTTGCTTTCTGGGTTTACTGGGCTTGTATTAGCCACCATAATAAGGCTAGAGCTGGCCTATCCTGGACAATTTTTTTTAACTAATAACGCTGAGAGGTACCTAACCACAATTTCCCTACATGGGGTGGTCATGGTTTTTTTTATGATAATTCCTGTTCTTTTTGGGGCCTTTGGTAACTTCTTATTACCTACTCAGCTGGGTATAAGGGATGTTGCCTTCCCCAGGCTAAACAGTTTTATGTTTTGGGTGACCCCTTCCGGCTTCGTCCTTCTTCTCCACATCATATTGTTTGACCGTTCCTACAACCTTACATATTGACTTAACTACGGTGAGGTCAAATCAGCTTTGAGGAGAAGGTACTCAAGCCCTTCTAATTCAGAGGGGGGCCTCTTTCCTGTTGTACTTTCGGATTTAGATTGGAGACTTAACTTCTCACCCTCAAAGGTGGGTTCTGTATATGAGGGTACAAAACTTATAAACCCTAACTCTAGATCACACTTCTCTCTACCCTTCAAGGGGGTTTCTTTTTTTTCTGGTGTTGACACTAAAGTTTTTAATTCTGCTACGGGAATGGTGTATTTTGCCCCTAGCATAAACGATCAGGGGGTTAAGGGACTGATCCTGTCACCTCTTTCCCCCGAATCAGGGGAGGTGACTCCCTTACCATCCAAAGTAAACCTATTAAGACCTTACACCAATTCAACAACTGAGGTCATGAATGGCTATACCTGAGGGGGCCAGACCCATGCTCCGGAGCCCATATCTTCAGTGACAAAGTACAATTACTCTTTAGCCACAGATCAAGAGTCCCCTGGAGATTTTCTAACCTCCTCCCCCCTGTTAAGCAGTAATGACATTTTAATGGACTGGAGAGGATTAAAACTAGAACGAGAGCTCTGGCGTTCAGCAGACTTCCTAGGTCAGGGCTTACAAACTTTTTGGTATAGGCGTCGGTACTATACAAACCTCTTCTCACCTAGTACATTAGTTAACAAAGTTTCCATTTGGCTACCAAATAACCTAATACCAGGGTGGGCTTTCGTAACCCCCTACACTTCTAGGCTCCGATACACAGCTGTTGGAAAGGTCGACATAGCCCTTATAGTTGTCTTTCTAGCTTCCCTAGGTTCAGTATTTAGTGCGGTTAATTATGTGATAACTTATAGGTACATAGGAGCTCCAATTTTTAAAGGGAGAAGGGAACTTCGTTCATTTTTTATTGACGCCCTTTTAGTTGGCTCAAGAATGATGATACTTGCAAACCCGGCCCTATTGATAGGGATAATCCTACTCCTGTCAGATAGGCACTTTGGGACTTCTGTCTTTGACTTTTCTGGCGGAGGGGACACCATCTTATTCCAGCACCTATTTTGGTTTTTTGGCCACCCAGAGGTTTATATAATCGTAATACCGTGTTTTGGTTTTATGAACTCCCTCCTACCTTATTACCTCCGTAAGAGGCTCTCTGGAAGGCTTTCATTGCAGTTTTCTATGTATACAATAGCCTTTATGGGGTTCGCAGTTTGGGGCCACCATATGTATATGGTCGGTTTGGCAAATAGTGTACGTACCCTCTACAGTACCATGACGGTTATGATATCTGTCCCAGCCTCGACTAAGGTCCTCCATTGGTGTGTAACTATAATTCAGTCTAGCCCTACCCTGGACGTTGGCTTCTGCTTCCTTTTAAGTTTTATGTATTTTTTTGTTTTGGGTGGCTTAAGCGGTATGTTTAACGCCCACATTGGATTCGACACCCTTCTCCACGATACCTTTTACGTTATTGGCCATTTTCATGTTATGTTGGCCGGTGCAGCTATGTCCTGCGTCTTTGCAGCCTTTTACTTTTATTTCGCCGCTATCTTTGGGGTTAGGTATAGTAGATTCTTTGCTTACCTCCACTTTGTTTTCTACCTAAGTGGGCAGCTTATAACCCTCATACCAATGTTTTGATTAGGGTATGCTGGTATGCCTAGGAGGATAATGGACTACCCATCTGCCTTTGGGGGGTGGCACAGCCTTGCCTCTAGTGGGCACCTTCTAACTGTTTTTTCTTTTATATTCTTCCTTTTAATGTTGGCTGACAGCTTCTATGAAAATAGGGCACCAATATCTAAAACTCGGGGAGTTAGCAGGTTGAATACAAGGCTGGCCTTTTATACTTATGAAATAAGGAAGCTCTCACATTGGCGTCGTCGTAGTTTGGTGCTATTAAGGCCAGAGAACTCACCTTCCGTCCCGGCAGCACTCTACGGGCTCGAAACCTCTTCTGCCGAATACGTATTCACTTTTAAAAAGTAAGGCCCCGAGGGCCTGCCCCCCCATGAGGCTAAGCCTAAAGAAGAATTTTTTTTTATCTCATGACATGGCCTACGGCCAAAAAAACCATTGCCTACAGGTAAATATCCCCCTAACCCCAAACCACCTAACTAAAAAAGCTATCTTATGTCTTTTGCAATGTGGTATAGTACTACATTATTACCCCCAAAAGGTAGGGGGGGCCAAAGGACAAAATCTAAAAGCCCCTCTCTTCTGCTTTATTTTACGATACTGAGAAGGTGAGCCCCTAGTCTCTGTTGGGTCGACTCCAAGAATAAACTGCTCTTACTCAAGCCTTAGAAGAAGATTTAAGCATGGGGCAGGGGCAAACTTTCTGATAAAGATAGGGGGTAGGCTTTTAACAAGTAATGAGTGCCTTGACAGACGAGTGGGGGGTCTTATATGCGTTAGTATAGTTTCTTAAGGCCCTAATGCCCCTATATGACCTACCTGATATGCCTTCGGTTGACGTACCTTAAGGGGTTCTTCTGGGGTGACAAGTTTATCCACTATGGACGAAGGTGGGGTTGCAAAGGGGGCAGGCATGGTTGGGGGAAATTTCAACAAACATATGGTAGGAAGCTGACTGATGGAAAGTACTCCTTCTCTAGAACTCAAAAGTACCCCTTCCCTTTTGGTCTGATGCAGAATTTTGGTTTAAGCCTTCTAGCTTATAACCTAGCCATACTACCTAAGTCTAGACCCTGGTCCTGGTGCGTTATAAGGCATCTCCAAGTTAGATCCTACAAAAGTAGTCGGTATAAACTAGGCCTACCCGCAAACGGTCAGAGGACCCATACAAATGCAAATACTACAGGAAGGGTCTCAGATGAGGCTGCCAGGTTTATAAGAAAAAAGAGGTTGGTAATTCGTATTTGAGAGTCAAGAAAGCCAGCTAAGTTTGTTAGTAAGAGCTCAAGGCCAAAATCTGGAAAGGGTACAAAAGGAAAGATCATTTCAAAAAGTGGTAAAACTATAAGGTCAAAAAAAAAAGTAGATGTATGGAAGTAATTTGGTGGAAGATGGGTTTTTTGTTTAAACTAATTAACAGCTCTATTATTTTTGCAACTTGGCTCTTAGCCTCTGTAAAGACAGTTTTTATATTTTGTATGATAGTTATGGTGAGAATTTGCACACCAAGGTTCGGGTTGGGGGCAATAACAAGGCTGTCGTGGGGGTCTCTTTTAATGTATATAATAGTATTTTTCATCTTTTATGTTGCTGGGGTTATGTGAATATAGCCCTGGGGGTGTAGTTCAATGGTAGAACGGCGGCCTTCAAAGCCGTATGTTGTGGGTTCAAATCCTACCACCCTCGCTAGCGTTATTAATAGGATTGTTACAATAAACTGGTAGGCCTAAACTGTCATAATGGCAATGGATAGTGGGTGCATTTAAATGTTATATCCCAGCCTGCAAACCCCTGCAGGGCATATGGCCGAGAAGTTAAGGCGGCGGGCTGTAAACCCGTTGGGGCTTGCCCCAGCGTTGGTGCGAATCCAACTGTGCCCAATTGGGGTATGATGGCCTTTTTCAATTTTATAAAAAATGTCTTCGATAAGACAATAGGGGACCAACAGTTTGATGAGCCTGTTGAAAACAAAAGCCCGGTAATGGAAGTTCCAAAATCTAATGACGAGCAGAAACCAAGGCAATGGAAAGCCGAGCTATACGAATACTTTATAGATCACCTTCTGACTGTATGGAACTTTGACCCAAACGGGTTAACTGAAAAATTAACAATAGCCTGGGCTACCCCCTCGTGTCGAAAGCTTAGAAGGGAATCAGGCAGGTGTTGGGGCCCTTACGGTTTGTTTTACAACCCCTATAACTCCGAGGAGAGCTTCCGTGCAGCTTGTTTCCTCGACTTTGGAGCAACCCTTGTGTCTTTGGGTCTTGCAATTTTAATTTTAAGACCCCGCTTCTTCCCAATAACTCTTATTTTAATCTCTGTAGGTCTCTATCTAATAGTTTATAATATGCCTAACATTGACTATTGGAACGATGAATGCGGTGGGGGGGACCGACCTGACTCGGTCCTTAAACAGTATAACACCTACGTTAGCTTTTGCTCTAACTTCCACAAAGAAGAGGTTTGAGGGGTGTTGGAGTCTATACAAATGCTCAACACCGATGCTGAAATAAGTGACATCCTTACTAACTCGGCTTACCCTTTAAATTTTGATCCTTACAACCTTGAATGGGATATCCCCGAATGGGGTACTCTCATACGAAGAAGGAGGTTAGAGGCTGTTTCAAACAGCCTCACAGACCTCCTATGGTCTAACCCCCAATTAGCTAGGGGCCTACTCGTTAAAGAGCCTAGGGACCCGGTCTTCAACCTTAAGGGCTTCATTTTAGACCTTCTTCTCCTGGAAAAAGCAAAAGAAGGTACTGGGCTATGTGAGTATTTTTTCAGTTTTGCTTTCTTCTCCCCTAAGGCTATAAGACAAAGGAGGGAAGGTTGCAAGACAATTGGGCCCCTAAACTGTATCCGGTGACCCTTTGCTACCCCAGGAGGGGTTCTAAGGGAGGCCCTACTCTCCTTCTTCATGTTTTTGGCGTCGACTGGACTAGTATTTTTGTTTTATTCTTGAGGCGTACATCTTAAAATTTCTATAGTTAGTTTACTCCTAATCTGTACAGGATTAGTGGGGACCTTCTACACAAAAAATACGGTGGAAAGTTGATATAGGGACTACCTCTGGGGTGCCGTAGTTTCCCCCTACCCGCAGTACAAGACAGATAGGTCCCTAAGGTTTAAAAAGCTAAAGAGGGGTCCCGTAAAGCCGGGCATAAATATCCACCTTGCCTTATACCTATTTTATTTTAGTAGTTTTAAAGGCCTATACACACTTTTAGATGGTCAATTATGCGCCTATCTAGCTTTTACGAAGCCCTTGGTTTAGTTTTCCTATGATCTTTGCTGAGCTTCCTTGTCCTGGATGAAGAGCCCATGTTTGACTTCTCTGATTGGAACTTAACCCACGTCTTACTCCTAGGTTTAGGGCTATTTTCATTTTCATGGGAGAACATTCTTAGGTCTAGGAGTGGGGCTTATGTATATAAAGACCTAGTCCTGTTGTATGCTACTTTTTTTTTTGTCCACAGCCTAGAGAGGTACATTCAACTTATACAAATTGTTTTTTTTTGTCACTGCCTGGCTCCCTTGGAAATAGATCTTATGGATTCAGTTGAGGTGTTTTTAGAATATTTTTCTATAGCCTCAGCCTACCTATCGGTATCTGTTGTTTGGGTTGTTCTCCTAAGCCTGGTAGCTTTAGTGGGGGCTATAAATTTAGGCTTAGGGAGGTTAGTCCTCAGCAGAATTTTAAGCTCAATTGTAGCTATCGGACTAGCCTTAGGTTGGCTAGTGGTAGGTTGGGACATAAGCATTAACAGCTTATCGCTGTTAGACATGGGTGGGGGTTCTGCCTTGCTTTATTCTAATAGCCCAAGTTCCTTAACTTATAACTCTATAAGTAATAGCCAAGACCAATTTGACTGGCACAAAGAACAAATTAGGCCCTTTATGGTGAGGTTTGAGGTCTTTTACCTCTTTGCTATGCAATTATTTTTATTCCTATCCTTGGGCCTTGGGGCTTGGGTTTGGGGCCTGATAGCCCTAGACAACCAAAGCCACTCTTCCCGTGCTATAACCTTTTGAGGCCTGGGGCTGAGGAGCCTTACCCATATTATAGCAACTAACGTAATTAGTTTTACCCTCCTAGGGCTACCCTACCTTAGGGCCTTGCTGCATACCCCCTATGAATACTTAACTTTAGTCTAAGTTAGACTTCCAAAATTGGAAAAATATGGGCCAACCTTCCCATCCCAATGGTTCCAGGGTCAACTCTATACAAACCGCAGATAACTCCTTATCATGGCATACAAAAGAGGGGGCTTTTTTTTTTCAGTCCTACCTTCTGTCCATACTTTTTAAATTTATTAGGCATTGGCTAACTGCTAGCCTAGTTATACCCTATGCCAATCCTTGGTACGATGCGGGGACTAGTAGGCTAGCAAAATTAAAGTCTAGAAGGGCAAAACCCCTAAAGAAGGGGGTAATGCCTGACCTAGACTGGCATAATAACTTACCAAGAGCTTTGTCCGACTTAGGAAAGGGCAAAGCTACCCCCAAGCCCCTTAGTGTCATAACCTTTCGCTATTTTAGGAAGATCCCCTCCTCTCTCTTTCTAAGAGACAGCCTTGGGGACCTGCTTAGGCCTTCTGTAATAATGAAACGCCAGCGCCGGTCTTTTACATATTGAAACAGGCCTAGGCTCTTAAGGTGGACAGGTGGGATCCTTTGTATCCTAAAAGGTGTGGGGGCAGGGGATAGGCCATTCAAAGGTGGCTTACCTAAAAAATGGACCCAAAAGGTCAGGAGAAGGGGTACCTGAAGAAAAACGCCATCACTAAGCTTTGATTTTAACTTAATACCCTCCGTAAGATATTGGTCGGTAGAAATCTAACTAGGAGGAGTGACCTGCTATGAAAAAAAAACTTGTAAGGTTGGCCTCAAAACGTTTGGGGGGTAGTTTCAGAACCCCTAAAAGGGCTCTCCCTCAAATTCCTAATTTGGTTACAGGTGGTATTAATTTAAGATCCCTTTCCTCCCTTTTTATTCGACACAAGTTGATTCCTTTAAATAAATCTTATTTTGTTAGCACCCACCCCAACTACTCATGAACTTATACACTCCCGGACCACGTCCTCGGATCCTATATGCGTGTGTTTTTTGGTATTTTTTTACAGAGGGGTAATTTATTCCGAATGTTATCTCTATTCAAATACTTTGGGGGGCTCTCCGGAATAGTTCATTCAGCCCATTTAAATTATAAAGCAATCGGCCCCTCCTTCGATGTTGAATTAGACCATAGGTCTTCGGACTCGAATCACTTAACCCCTAAGTTATCTTTGTTTTCTCCCCAGGTGAGGGTCCTTGACTTCCCTAAAAGAAAGGGTGGTTCTAAGGCGAATCTCTTTTTAAAAACAAGGTTAAGTGGGGCTAAACCCCTTATTGAGGCCCAAAAGACTGAAAACAAGGTAATTGAGGTCCCTACCCCAAGGGTCCTAAAGGCTAGGCCACCCTTCCAGGGTAAAAAACCTGCTGGGGCCACTATAAAAATGATCAATGCTGTAAAGGTCGAGGTCCTACCCCCGAAGGCCCCAAAGGTTCTAAAGGCTAGGCCACCCTACCAGGGTAAAAAACCTGCTGGGGTCGCTTTAAAAGCGGTTGAACCTGTAAAGATTGAGGCCGTCCCCCCAAAGGCCCCAAGGGTCCTAAAAGCCAGCCCTTACCCCAAACGGGGGGGGCCTAGTGGGCCCCTTAATCCCCTGAAGCCCTCTCCAAGTAAACCCAGCCTAACAGCCCCCTTGGCCCCCCTTAGTACAGCCCCCTTGGCCCCCCTTAGTACAGCCCCCTTGGCCCCCCTTAATAATTTTAATTTAGCCCCTCAAAAAAGAATTGTCGCTAATATACCCAGGTTAATCCTATTAAGGGCAAAGATTTACAAGTCCGCTCTGCGGCCCCAAAGGCCCTCCCTGGGTGGGGGTTTTAGATACCCTAACCCCCCCTCCTTGTTTCTGGGGTACAAGGCCCTCTTTAGGCCCTTGTTAAAAAAACGTGTAAAGGTAAAAAGATTTTCTTTAAGGAGGCTTCCCCTTTTAAAAGTTAAACCTTCTATAAAGGCCCCAGCTTCTAAGCCAAAACCAGCTTCTAAGTCAAAAAGAGGCCCCATAAAGAGGAGGGTGGGGTACAGCTCTTTTGGTCTTTTAAAAATGTTAAATAAGCTTTCAAAAAAAAATATTAGGAATACTAAGGGAGCAAAGCCCAAGGGCTTGCCCCCCAAAGGTACTGGGGCCACTAAACTTAATACTACTTTATTCCCAATAAAGCGAGCAATAGCCACTAGGGCCTTTTTATTAAGAAGGTCCCTAACTGGCGGCCCCCACTTCACACCTATACCAAAGCCAAAGTTTAAACTCTTTAGGGATATAAGCTTGCCAGCAAAAGATCCCTTAGGCATGTGATCTACCCCTAAGCAAGATTTACTAGCTGTCTGGAATCTACTATACCAACAACCTGTCTTAAACTATTCTTTAAAGTACTGCCGACTAAGTAGAAGGGTTAGGAAGATCTTAAAAAATAAGTATAGGTATTCTAAGTATTATTTTATAATAGCCCCCTACAAAAGGCGCCTTTTCACCATACATCTATGAAAGTACATATTAAAGTTCCATGATGAGAGGACTTTCTTACTAAAATTTGGGGCCTTCTTAAAAAATTTTACTGAACCAGACATGGAGGGTCTTCTTTGGTCCCTTTTTTATACCCAGCAAAGGCTAGCCTTAAAAAAACTTCTTGGGCGTTAAAGTGATGTACTATGAGGTTAGCGCTGAAACTACTAAGCCGCTCCCTCAGTTTAAACTGAGGGTATTCCCCAGTCTCCCATTTGGGGAAGTCCCTTTTCTACAAGAGGCTAGTTAAAAATATAAAAAAGATAGGGGCCCCTTTATCTATAGGGAGATCTGCCTTACAGGACCCTAGAAACTTATCCTCGAGGTGGGTTATTCCAAAAACTTACTTTACCCCCCTTGCAAGCATTGACAAAAAAACGCTTAGTGGGTTTGATACCAAACTAGCTCTTGTAAAGGGCCCTTGAAAGATTAAAAAACTAAGGAGGAGAAAGATCCGTAGTTTAGAATGCTTAATGCCTTTCATTAGCCAGGGGACAGGTTGGGGGGTCAGGAGTTCTAAAAAATTAGGATACCTAGGAAGCATGCCCTACCTCACCTTTAGAAAGGGGCGCTACGAGGGCTTCCTTAATAGGGAATGCTTACCAGCCATGGTTTCTTTGGCCCTGTCTAGGGCTTTTATAATAGACAGCAACCCTTCTTTGGAGGCAGAGGAGAAAGACGCCCTCTCATATGAGACCTCCCTACTCCTAAATTTGGATTTATCGTTAAACAACATTTTAGGAGATGAAGTAGCCTACTTTGATGACAGGGGGGAGGATCCCAATATAGCTTCCGATAAGGCAGAGGGCTCCCTTACCTTGGAGGACTTAGACGCCGATTCCATATTGACTTTTAACTGGACTATAGGCTTTGTAAATGGCTCTTTTTTTTCAAATGAGGGTTCTGAGAAGAATTTCTATAAATTATTTTACAGCGGAAGACTAGTTACACGGGTTTAATCTAAAGAGGTTTTGGTACATATCTTGTATTCCTTTTGATGGCCTACAATGGCCGTTCCTAAAAAAAGGCGACTATCAAGTAGGCTCCTTAACAGGGGCTTTCAAAATAATAAATTTTTTGTACTAAACCCACGCATGGCAGTATCCTCCAGCCTTTATTTGTCTTACTTTAGGAACTCAATTAATGCCGGGGCTAACTATCAAACAAGCAAATCCTACCAGTGGCCCTTCCTAGTTGGGAAGCCATTTAAACAGTGGCTACCCCTAACCCCCATGCCAAGAGGGCTAGCTACTGGCCCAGGTGGGAGCCCGGATACTCTAACTTTGAATGGGCTTTCTTCAAGGGCCCTAAAACTAAGTTTTCTCTTTAAGACAAAACAGGGGGTCAACTCTGACCCCCTAAGAAGGGCTTGGGACGATACCAGCTTTTATATGTTGGGCCTAGCTAATGGAAAGGGAAGTATCCCAAGCCCTTCTTTTAGTTATAACTTCCCATACAGCTACCTTGACCTTAGACTTTTAATGAAAAAGAATCTTTTATTGCTCCAAGTACCCCACAAGTGGGGCAGCCAGGGTAACTTTCTCCTCAAATCTTGGGAAGTATCTGCCCCGGGTAGGTATCTGCCACTGGTCAATACTTGTGAAAGGCCAGAACACCCTATAGACCCGCCTGTAGGCGTCTTGAGGGTTAACCACCCCATAAACCTAACTACACCTGGGGGGCCCTCCTTAGAAGACCTCTGGGAATACGCTAAAGCCAACCCAAACGAGGGCTACTGAATGTACTGTTTGTGGCTCCAAATAAAAAAAAAATGGAAAAGGTGGGTACGTTTCCCTATCCAGTATCTATTAAGAAGAAATATACTCAGGAGGACAATCATGGTAAGCTACTATAAAAGCTCTATCAAATACCTTAAAGCTAACAGGCGTTCTAGATTTAAAAGATTACTAGCCAAAATAAGATCCCAAGACCTAACCCTTTCCCTTTTTACCAGGATGTCCGTCCTCCTAAGGGACTCTCCCCTCTTAGGGGGGGTATTAGGTAAACGACAAATTTTTTTAAAACATAGCGACATAGGAGTCTTTAAGTTTAAACTGAAGTATACTAATTTGGTGAAGGCCACAGCCCTAAAGTTGATTGCCCTAACAAAAAAGCGTTGGCTGTAATGATACCTACCTAAAGTGGTAACATATGAAGGATCCGTCTAACTTCCTTAACTGGGTTAGCGGAGTAGTAAAAGCTTCCCAGGAAGCTTCTTTAAGAAAACTATCTAGGCCCTCACCTGAGGGCCAACCTAAACCCTCGTCTGAGGGCCAGTCACCCGAGTTAACTTCCTGTGGTCTAGGTCAACCTTTAATTTCTTCCAGTGGTGACAGTAGGGGTTTGTGTGAGAGTAACAAAAAAGAAGCTGGTGGAGAGGGGCCTTTAAATAGGTCCGAGAAGGACCCATCAGGGGGTCTTGGCCCTAATGGGGGGGGGGAGGGAGCCCCCAAATCTGACCTACAAGAGGTCAAAGTTGAACCAAAGGTCAAGGACGCATTAAACTCTGACAACCCCGATGGGGGGGGCCCTGGGATAGACTACCAAAGTCAGGGCCAGCAAGAGGCCGGGATTGATACCGCATCTAATGAAATTACAAACAACTCTACTAGCTTAAGTGCGGCCCCCTCTGTAGTAGATAACTCTAGCAAAGACCCCCTAACAACAAACCACAATCTTAATGAGATGCCTAACATCGACCAGGTTCCGGCTAAGGAGGGCTTTTTTACAAAGATCCATAACTGGATAACAGGACGCAACCTCCCCGCCCAGGACCCCTCAAATGATTTTTTTAGTTTTAACCTAGACGGCCCAATGGGTCTAAACGTAACAGGGACAGAGGCTACGGACAAAAAGTTTAAAAATATTATGGAATTTATAGAATATTATGGGCTGGATAAGGGCCCTAAAGACCCTAACTTTGAGTTGTACACAACATTCTTTAGTGACCCTAAAAATTTAATCCTACCCCTAACACCCCAAGATGGGGAATTTCCAGGAACTTGCGACCCGCAAAATTTTTCTATTATTCCTTACGAATCTACCCCCCCTGGTCCTGGTAATAGCCCTTCAGGGGATTGACTTGTCTCAGCTGTTCAACCAGAAACCAGCCAACTTGGAGGCCTTGATCAGAAGACCTTTGGCCGTTGGGAGATTGATTCTACCATCTTGGAGGACCCTCATGGTTTTTATAGGGATATCTTACCAAACCTAAAAGTTTTAACCTTTAGAGAGCGTGTCTTCTTCACTGGAGACATTACCCCCTTTAAGTATGGAGTCCACGGATGGCCCGACTGCGGCCTTGATGCAAGGATGTATATAAGAAACATACTGTACCTTGAGGGCCCAGACAAAAGATACTGGTCGCTCGACCCTGGATATTTTGAAGGCGAATATGACTATAGGATTAATAAAGACTATCTAGAGAATGTTTATTTTAAACAGATCTACTCCGACGTATCAGACCCTTTCAGGTTTAAAAACTCTTATACTTGGAAAGAGTGCGGGTTCAGGAAATGGGAGGGGCATTGGATGCCAGATTACAGAGGGTGGTATGAATTTACTAACGCAAGTAAAGTCTACCGTAACACAAAGTACCATTACCCTTTTGATGACTTTAATGAATTAGAAAAAATATTTATAAAGCCCCTCAGGGATGCTGAATTTCACTCCTATTGGATCTTGTTTAGGGACCCCCTGAAGTCATTAAATCCTGGCGGCCCAAGTATTTGTGGTATTCAAGTTAACTCCCTTCCCCCGGAGTTATCTGTAGAGAAGGAAACGGGGATGTGGCCAGGGCACCGCTTTAACCCTCGTTTACATCCAGACTTTAACCCGAGGACAGGTTACTTCACTGATACCCATATATTTGGGCGAGGGGTGTGACACCGCCCTGAGTGGGGTTCTAGGTACTCAAATACTGAGTTGGGGGGGCTCCTTACCCACGTAGAGAGGTGGGTAAAATTAATTGGCAACTATATATCAAAGAGGACTGGCCAAGATATGCCCTTTTGGGCTTCCAAAGACTTCTTTATGCGTAATCTTGGGTGGGTCAGAAACCATCCAGACGTTGTTACTAACAAATACGGAGGAAGGGTTGGTCCCCATTTTTTCGACGCCTTAATCAATTTAAGAATGAGGTTTTTTTCTAACCTTCTGACCTCCCTAAAAGAGAGAGAGGCTATTTGGTACGTAATAAGGCTGTTTGGGGAAACAACTTCTACCCTATTGGTGGTGGCCACATTAGTCCTTATACTGTTTACTTTCCTCTATAAGAAGGTTTGTGGATTGGGGGCTTTTAATGGGGGTATCTTTATTTTTCTTTCAAAGATTAAAAAAATTATCTACCTCCTTGCAATAGCCTTTAAGAAGTCTTTAACACTACTTATTAGAATATATTTAACAGTCTTAGTAATCTTTACTGATTTTGCCCTTATAGCTATAGAAACCCTTAGCACTTCTAACCTTTTTACTTGTTGGTTATGGTCCTTTGTTGGTGTTTGTTGCTATACGTGGCTTTCATTCAAACTTCACTCTTGAAGGTATGGGGAAGGAAAGAAGGACTTAGAACCTTTTGACTTTTATTTAATTGACCCCCCCGAACCCATTATTAGGAAAAGACAATTTTTAGCTGCGGCTGCGCCCTTCCTTATCAACATAGTTCTTGGAGAAACACCCCTCCTCAGCATAGCCACCCAGCGGTGGGTTTCCATTGTTTTGATACTTTGCTACTTAACATACCTAGCTATGTTAGTAGTGTACTTATTAACAATTTGAATTTTCAGAATAGATTATAGTAACAATACTATTAAGAAGATTGAAACTTTTATCGAAAGATACCTCCCAAGCTTTATAAGGGCAGAGGCGTTTATTAAAAAAAAATTAAAAAGAAGAGGTATACCAACCCAAACATGTGGGGTTCACTTGCCCAACAAGTTTGGCCTAAAAACCCTCTATTGGTTAGGCAGCTATTTTAGAGTTTGGGTATGAAGGATACTTTTCTTAGTATCTGCACTAATTTTGCTAGTTTTAACAATAATTTTGATTTCTCTTCTAAGTATAAATATAGAAGGGGCCTTGGGAATAACCTGAGGGCTCAGTTGGGCAACTTGGTTTTTAACTTTTTCTATCCTTAGGTAAACACTGCGGGGTCACTGCCTAGCGGGGTTTTATAACCTGAAGCCCCCTAACGGGTGGCGATAGATGGCAAAACTGCAAGAAATGAAAAAAAGTTTTTTTAACATGATCAAAGCATCCTTAAAGGCACCCTTTAAGGTAGCTAGGTATAACGGGGTTAATAATAATATCCCTACCAGGCCATCATATTTTTTTAAGAGGGGTAACCATTCTCTTTTGAGGGGGTCTTTTAAAGCTTCAAAATCCAAGTTTGTTGGGGGGGGGTTTGGGACTGGACAAATTTTAATCGTTAATTTTAATAAAAACAATCTTAATAAGAAGAACCTGGCCCACACACCTGGATTAATGATATATTGTAGCCAAAGAAGGGAGGGTGCTTTTATTAGCAGTAGCCCTAAAAAGTGGGGTATGGCCCTAGCCAACGTTAGTAATTCTAATAACAACTCAAGTAATGTAGGGTGGGGGAAACCGCCAAAAAGGCCCAATCCAAATAAGAAGCCCCATCTAGCTTTTTGTTTTAAGATAGACGACTTAAACCCCCCCTTTAATAGTACGTATCCTGATAAGGCCGGGTTTGGAACAAAGCTATGTAATTGGATAGATGGAGTTAACATACCCTACCAAAAGCCCGATGATGATTACTTTAGTTCTCTTGCTGGTTTTACCCCTGGGAAATACAACGTACCCTTAACCCCCCCAGGGGGGAAAATTGGAGCTGGCCCCTTTAGATATGAATCATCTATCGTCCCATACGAACCTCAACAGAGCGACTTAGGTATGAGGCCGTCTGGGGACTGGTGCATTGATGGCTATAAACCAAAAAGTAGCCAACTAGGTGGACTCGATTTAGAGAATTTTGGACATTGGAAAATTGACTCTATTTCATTAGATGACCCCCATGGCTTTTATAATAATGTTTTACCAAATCTGAGGCTTTTAAACTTTAACCGAAAGGTTTTTTTTATAGAGGACCTCCTACCCCCCTTTAGGTATGGTATGCGTGGGTGGCCTGACTGTGGCTTTGAGTCTAGAATGTATGTAAGGTCCATATTATATACTGATGGTTCAAATCCATATTTCCACCCAACCAACCCAGGGACTTTTTGAGGTGAAAATGACAAGAGGCTTAATAAAGATTTCTTAGAGGAAAATTATCTAAGTCAAAATTTTCCCGAATTAACTGAACCTCTTAAATTTTTTAATTCTTACACTTGAAATAAATGTGAAGTGGTAGGGTGGGATAAGTATTGAATGCCGGATAACAGGGGTTGATTTAGTTTTATATCCAGAACTAGGCTTTACCGTGATACAAAGTACAGATTTCCCTTTGATGATCTTCATGAAATAGAGAAAAGGTTTACCATCCCTCCACGAGAGTTAGAATTCCACACATACTGAATTCTTTTTAGAGAACCCTTAGAGCCATTAAAATCTGGAGGTCCAAATCTATACGGATTCCAAGTTAACTCAGTACCACCAGAACTTACTATGGATAGGTTTACGGGAAAGTGGCCGGGTAAGTCTCTTACCGCTATGGATCATCCTAACTTTAACCGGATAACTGGCCATATTGATGGGACACCCTTATTTGGGAGGGGGGTATGGCATTCCCCAAAATGGGGTTCTAGGTACCTAGACACTGAATTGGGGGGGCTCCTTTCTATCATTGACAGATGGGTAAGGCTAGTTGGGAATTATATATCAAAAAGAACAGGGCAAGATATGCCCCTTTGGTCCTCTAAAGACTTTTTTATGCGAAACTTTGGATGGGTTAGGAACCACCCAGACGTTGTTTCTAACAAATACAAGGGTAGAATAGGCCCCCACCTTTCTGATGCTTTGGGGAGGTTGAAAACAAAATGGTCTTATGATCTTACAGCCTCCCTAAAGGAGAGGGAGGCTTTGTGGTCTCTAATAAGACTATTTGAGGAAACGACTTCTGTTTTAGTGGTCAGCCTTACATTAACTTTTACTATATCTGTTGTCCTTTATAAGAAAGCCTGTGCCCTTGGTATTTTTAATAGCAACGTCTTTGTTTATCCCACAAAGATTAAAAATATTGTTACCATGGTAACAATATTTTTAAAAAAAGCCGTAATTTTAGCTATTAAGCTTTATTTATTGGCCACCCTTCTTTTTATCCACTTTGTTGTTATATCTATAGGATTTTTTATTAATTTTGGATTTCTTAAGTACTGGGTATGGGCTATTTCCGTAGTGTTTACCTATTCACTTTTTTCATGTATGGTATACCTTTGAAATCTCCCAGAGGAGGAGGGGGGGAAAGCATCTGCAATAGCTGACGACTATATGATGAATCCCCCAAAGCCAGGTGTAAGGAAGAGACAAATCCTATTAGGAATTATGCCAATTATTATAAATATAATTTTTGGGGAGCCTTTTTTTTTTAGCATATACTACCAGAGGTGGTTTACTATTGTTATAATATCTCTTTACCTTATATATCTAACCATGCTATTAATATACCTAATCGTGTCCTGAATTTTTAGGATTAACACGGATAAAAAAACTGTTAGAAGGATTATAGGTTTTATTGAAATAGTTTTTCCTAGTTTTATAAGAATAGAGGGCTTTATGAAAAGAAAGTTAAAAAGGTGTAGCGGGCTAAAGCCAACAACACACGCCCTTCTTTACACCCAATTTAGGTGGAGAATTTTTTACCAAATACCTTGTTATATGAGAGTGTGGGCATGGAGGGGGGCTTTTTTAGTAGTATTGTTGTTGATCTTAGTTCTAGTTATAGTCCTGTTGTCCATTCTAAGTATAAACTTAGAAGGCTCCCTAGGGCTAACTTGGGGGGGCATTAAGTGAGCAACTCGGTTTTTAACATTTTCAATTTTTTAGTTTAGGGCTGGGTAAGGATGAGTAGGGCTGGGTAGTAACCAAGTTACTCACTTAGGACTGGGTAGGACTGGGTAGGACTGGGTAGGACTGGGTAGGACTGGGTAGGACTGGGTAGGACTGGGTAGGACTGGGTAGGACTGGGTAGGACT
>Ga0194116_10001317_pt1 | contig 35923 bp, 1 predicted proteins | sample TA2MahsurfametaG_4_FD_148617 | JGI IMG/M metagenome (GOLD analysis project Ga0194116, IMG submission 148617) | Freshwater microbial communities from Lake Tanganyika, Tanzania - TA2015008 Mahale S9 surface | ecosystem: Environmental > Aquatic > Freshwater > Lake | place: Tanzania: Lake Tanganyika... | reverse complement strand
TGCTCAAACCCCTGTTGCCCAGAGATTCCCTAATCGACCTGATCGGCTTACCATGACCTGCTAGGCCGACTGCGTTAATTGCTACGCACTGCGCTGCATCCCCAGTCCTGGTCAGCAAAATCTTGATGGGTAGCAGTACATCTACTCGAGTCTCTATTCGTATGCCAAACCTTGCTGGACCGGCTGCGGCCCAGGATTGGAGTGCCAGTTACGTTCAGCATCGTGCTGTATGCCGACCAGGGTTCTTCCTGACAGCCGGTTATCCCATGCTGAAGCAGTGACGATCAGGTATCGAAGTTACATTCGCTCACCGGGATTATGGTGTTTAGCTCATGTCTCTTTGGTGATTCATGGGCAAGTCATGCGATGCAGAAGCTGCAATTCTTGCCGAAGCTTTGTCCTTGGATTCTTTATGTTGCAGCTGATACTAGTTCAAAACAAAACGATATCTGTTGCGGTCAAGACGGGTCTTGTTTCTAAAATTGCGATGATACCACCGATTCCAGCGCCATCACCTGTTCCATTCTGGTTCCAGTAGAGATGTCCCGTCGAGTTGTCATAAATAAAGCTTCTGTCTGACTTCAGTTCAAAATCCAGATCCGCCGTGGCTGAGATTGATGAGAAGGATGCTGCTTTAATCTTTGGATTGATTCCAAAGGCACTTCTTCTGATGCGGATTTTGTCGCCCTGGGCATTGCTGAAGTCTGTTATTGCATCTGCTTCGGCAATGCTGAAAATGCTGGGGCGAGTGGAGAATGTAAAGCCATCGGCTCCTTCGCCGCCTGTCAGTCGGTCTTTGCCGCCTGGGCCACCGTCAAGAATATTGTCAGCCATGTTGCCAATAAGAATGTTTGAGCCTGTGTTGCCTGTTCCGTTGATTGGTTGATTTCCTGTCAGTAGAAGTGATGATTCGTTGGCTCTGAGAGTCCTTGTTGATGAGCTTGCAATGTCATCATTGGCAATGCTGCTAATGACTGACATTGGAGTGCCGACGGTATAGCCTTTTCCTGGCTCTAGCGTCAAGGCTATCGTTTCAGATGGCTCTATCTCCGTGTCTGCAATTGGATTGATCGTGATCGTGGTCTTTGAGGCGCCTGCAGAAAAATGCACTGCCCGCGCTTGATTGATATTAGCAAGGCCTAAGTAGTCAGTCCCAAGTGCTGCAGTTCCTCCTACGCTGTAATTGACTGTTAATGGATTTCCTGCAGGGCCTGTGCGCGTGAAGGTGTAGGTTATGTTGCCAATATCTTCTGATATGGATGCTGGTGATACGGTGAGTGTAACTGATGGGAAATCATCGTTGATAATTATTCCGGTGACAGGTGCCGTTGTGTCGATCGTGTAGCCTAATCCTGCCGCAAGTGCAATGGTTACACTTTCGTCTTCCTCGATTATGTTGTCCATTGTTGGATCAACAGTGACAGCTGCTGTTGCTGAGCCGGCTGGGATGGTGATTGTTTTAATAGTGCCTATTTTGGATATGCCTGTGTAATCCGAGTCAATGGATGCTGAGCCGCTGATCGTATAGTTAATTGTGAGTGCAGTGCTAATTGCTCCTGTGCGAGAGAAGGTGTAGACCAGGTTTTTGCTGTCATCTTCCGAGATGGATGATGCTGAGAGAGACAGGCTGATGGAGGGATCGTCATTGGCGATCATCCCAGCGACTGCCTGCTCTGTTTTAATCGAGTAGCCAGACCCAGTCGCGAGTCTCAGGACTACGCTTTCGTCCTCCTCAATCATGTTGTCAGCTATTGCATCAATGGTGACTACTGCCGTTGCTGCTCCCGGTGCAAAGGTGATCGATTTGGTCGTCTCCGTTGTGGAGACGCCCGTGAAGTCACTTCCCTGGGTTGCTGTGCCGCTCAGCGTATAGTTGACTGTCAGTGCGGAGACTGTTGATCCGCTCCTTGTGAAGGTGTAATTGAGATTGTCGGTGCCGTCTTCCTTGATCGAACCGGGCGATACGCTCAGCTCTACTGTAGGCGGTGCTGAAGTGATCACCGTCTCTAAGCTGATTTGTCCATTTGCCAGTCCATCGATGTCGCCTTGTCCGCCATCGCGGGCCCAGAACACGGCGCGATCGTCGCTTCCATCCCCATCATCATCGTAGAACATAGTGCCAGTGCCGGTGACCATGTCATAGCCAAATAGCTCCCAGCTGTTATTGGTTTCTTGTGTGAAGGCTATAGGGTCGTTCAGTCCACTCTTTGGCAGTGTGATATTGATACGATGTAGGCTGCCCGCGGCGATGTCAGCCAGGTTGAATTTTAGTTTCCCCAGAACGAGATCTCGTCCTTGCGCTTGCATTTTGATCGACTGCATTGTTGCCAGGCTGATTTCCTGCAGTTCGAGATTTTGAAGGTCACCACCGTTTTCAGTTGTGCGAACGAGAAGGGCCTCGCTTGACTGGGTTTTGGCACTGCTTGTAAGGGCGTATGGAGGTACAAGTACCCATTCCATTTCCGATAGTTCTGTTGCTTTTTTCCCTGCCTGAATGAATGGCGACAAGTCAAGTCGTATCCATGCCCCATTCTGCCTCACATTGAGCTCAGGTTGCTGGCCGTAGAGGCGCTCTAGGAAAGCCCTGCCATCGACTAACTGAAGCTCGCCACTTTCTGTGATCCGAAGCGCAGAGGCCATGCCGGATTCGAGCTGCAATCCACGGAGATCACCGCCGAGTTGCATCCGTATCTCTTCCAGCAATGGCAGTCGCACCGGCGCCTGCCATGGGCTGTCGATCCAGCGCACCAGCTTGTCATCGCCCGCATTCCCTTCGACTTGGATGACTGGATTTGCGTTGGCGTTCCAATCGTCTATCCGTAGTCGTCCCAATCTGACGCTACCTTCACCTGGCCAGGCCGCGGATAGCGGATCACTCCAGCGCAGCTGTAAGGTCCCATCGCTCAGGCTCTTGCCCACCCAACCGCTTTGATAGATCTCACTGAGGCTGACGTTCTCCAACAGCTCTGGGCTGTTATCGGTACTGATTGACACCACGAGGCCTGTGCCGTGGGAGCCTGCTGCCCCCGGCGCGTAAACCAGCTCGAGTTCACGTTCGTTCAGCCATCGGCTTGTGAGTAGCAACGGTGTGCCATCATTTTCAAGCAGCATTAGCTTCGTCGGCTGTAGAGGAAGCTGGGCTTCCCCTGACATCAGCTCCAGTTGGAGTTCAAACTCCTGATCACCCAGCAGTAGGTTGTCTTCCTTGCTGGCCAAAATGAGTGTCGTGCTGAGCGTTCCGGAGGCGATGCGTGCCAGTCCGGTGCGTGTCAGCAGTTGAGTCTCCGAGCCATCCTTCCGTGGGACAACTGTCCAGCGCAAGCTGAGTTCTGAGGAAGCTGGCTGATCCAGAATGAGCTCTAAGGGGAATACATTGCCCTCGTTCGTTCGCTGGCTGCCCACGACGCTCAGAACCGGTGGAATCTTCGGTTTCGCTGCCTCCACCACAAGGTTCGTTGTTGCTGGGATCAAGGCCCGATCAGGTCCATCTGTGACCCCCAGACGTACGTCATAGCTGCCGGGCAAGGTGGCGGCGTCAACCACCAGTCGTGCTCCCTCGAGGCGAATCCCTGAGGGGAGTGGTCTCCCATCGGCGCTCTCCAGGCTGAAGCGCATCGCATCACCGTTGGCATCAAGCACCCAGCGCTGCGCCAACAGATCCCACTCGCCTGTGTCACCGTTTGCAGTCGCGAGGCTGGTGGGAAGGTTCCAGACTGGTGCGAGCTGCCGTTCCTTGATTAAGACCTCAAAGTTGAGGGCCACTGCCGTCTGTGGATCACCATCGCTGGCAATCACTCGGAATGCATGTTGACCAATGCTCTCAAACGGCAGCGCGCCAAACCTCAGCACCCCTGCCTCACTGTCAAGGGTGACCCCTGGTGGGAGGTTGCTTCCTGGGGCGAGCGAGAACATCAGGACTGTGCCATCGGGATCCAACGCCAGCTCCCGAAGGTTGATCACGTTGGGATTGCCATCTTCACGGGGGCCTGTCTCGAGAACCAGCCGCAACTGGTCCTCACGCCCTGGCACACGACGTGGTGCATCGCTCTCATTGAGGATATTGAGTGCGAGCGTTGTGCGACCAGCCCCTCGTCCGTCCCCGTAGTCCAGATTCAGGGTGAGCGGTCCCTGATGGTCGGCTCCTGGACGCAGGATCCAGGCGGATACCTGACTGTCGCTGCCTGCGCCGATCGGCAGCTTGATTCGCTTCAGTTGTACCGGTTCCGCCGTGGGCCCCAGCACCTGGATGTCCTCCAAGTGAACGCCACCACCATCCCTGGAGCGCGCTGCAGGGATCAACCCGAGATCTTTCAGGCTGACAATCCCTTCAGCGAATGTTGCCTCGGCTGCGCCGCTGTAGCCGAGTAGCTGCAGCTGCAGGCGAAGCGCAACCCCTTCGCTGCCGCTCCCGATTGTTGTCAGGGCGCTGGCCTGACTGAGATCCTCCAGCAGGAGCAGTCCGCGCCCTTCTTTGAAGCTGAGGGGATTGCTTGCTGATCCCAGGTTGCTCCTTGGGGCGGTGATGTTAGGGGCCGCAGCGTTGCCCACCTGGAAGTGCAGTGTCTGCTCAAAGAGCCTTAGGGCGTTGGCCACCACATGGCCCGGCCCCGCTGTTGGCAGCGTTTCTTGAAGGATCACTTTCAGCTCTACCGGCCCAGCTGCGCCTGCGGCGTAGGTGAAGTTCTCGAGTTTGGTGGCTAGCGATTGGGCTGTGCCCCGCTCACGCAACAGCACCGAACCAGTCGCCCCCTGACGGATGACAGAGAGCTCCAGCAGGCGGTCAGCACTTGCTGCAACCAGTGTTTCTGGAAGGCTCAGACCACGGATCCGGTTGTGGGCTCCAGCGGCCAGGAGGGGGCGATAAAGCGCGGTGTGGCGTGTGGCGTCAGCTTCTCTGCCCGCGCTGCTCAGAACGATCCAGCGTGAGGTGGCCAGTCGCTCATTGAGCACCCCTATGGAGAGCTCTTCGCTTTGGTAGGAGTTGAATCTTTTGTTGTCTCCAGAGCCTGTGATGCGTGGCGCTAAACGCACATCGGATGCGTCTGCAAGCGCATCCTGAGAGAGCAGCATCAGCGAACGCTGGACTTCGATCTCTGTGGGTTCCACCGCCGGGTCGAGCACGAGGCGCTCGCCGGCTTTAGCAAGTGACACCACATCAGCACGGCTGGGCAGCCAGGGGGCAAGGCCTGAAGCAGCGTGGGGAGTCCAGTTGAAGGGCATGGAGACTCCCTGGACTCCATTGCCCACATCCACACCGACGCGGAGCTCTCCACCCTGCAATCCATGGGGAAGGGTGTATCGGTGAGTGCTGGTTGTGCTCTTGTCAAATCCATTCGTGCTGAAGCTGAGATCCCCGAGTCGCAGGGGTTCAAGGCCATCACCACGCAGCAACACCACCCGTGCTTCAGCAATGTCACTGGAGCGCAGTGCCCGGCCAATGACACTCAGATTTGCCTCCACGCGAAGGCTGCCGCTGTTGTCGGCTGTTGGCAGCTCGCTCAGACTCACTTCCACGCTTGGGCGGTTGTCGTCGTTGACGAGCCCGATCGTGGTGTTGAGCTCCCCTGGCCGGATGGCGCTGTTGCCATTGAGTTGGAGCAGGAAGGTTTCCAGTGGGTTCTCGGCGCGAGCATCCCCCAGGGAGACGTTGTGGGAGCTGATGTCATCGCCATGCAGCGGCACCACAACCTGGCTCCAGCGGTTGGCGTCTGGCCATTGCGGACCTTGGCTGAGCATGCCGAGATCGATGCCAGTCAGAGTGCCGGCCAGGGTGCCTGGCACCTTGATGCTTGCATTGGCGGTGGGCAGGGTCCCATTGGCAGGTGCGGGAGCTGTGAGCCCCACGGGCAGCACCACCTGGTGGTCAGGGCCAATGCCCGCAGATCTTTCGAGATGGGCGATCACCGCCTCAGGAGCCCCGCTCTCGACGAACAGCAGTCGGCTATAAGTCGCCAGATCACTACCGTCATTAGCGGTGTAATTGAGGCGATAGGTCTGATAAGTGCCTTTGGCAGGTGTGAAAATCAGGGTGGCACCAGGTTCAACGGAGAGAGCTGTCAGACGCCGCACATCGGCTTCAGCATCGGCTGCGCTCGCGTAAGCCACGAATCCGTTCGAGCGTGAGTTGCCGTTATCGACACTTCTCCAGCGAAGCCACAGCTGGCCCGAGGTGGGGATCCCGGCTGCAAGAATGCCGTTCGCTGTGACGGCGAGGACACGGTCGTCCGCTTGGGGGTTGATGCCGAACACGGCTCCGTCCCCCCTGATCAGGGTGTAGGCACCTGACGGGTCGCTGATCGTCTCGAGGGATGCGCTTGAAACTGTCAGTGTCCGGCTGACTGGCGCGGTGGGAAGGGAGGGAAGGTCAAGACGCAGCTGACTGTTCTCCAGGGTCAGCACTGCAGCGTCTGCCGCCGCATCAACGCGGCTAAGGGTGACTCCGCTGAGCCCATGACCGAGGCTGAATGGGATCCACAGATCACGATCGGACTTGACCTCAAGCGGTAGGAGCGCCACCCGTGCGATGGGGTCTCCGCTCGAGCGCAGCTCAGACAAGGAGCGACCGTCACCGGCCAGGTTGGCATCGAGCTGTAAAGCCTGGCCGAGCTGCTGGATGCCAAGGGAAACGGGCAAACTCTTGCTGTGGTCGACCACAGCCAGGGTGACGTGCGTGGTTGTCACCGTGGTGGTGTTACCGCCAGCGTTGCTAACAACAGTCGTACGCTCTGGATGGGGTTCTGACGGTTTCCAGTTCAACAGCAGACTTGCTGAATCAAGTGGGTCAACGGAGATGGTGAACGGAAGAGAGGAGTAGTCGGTATCACTACGGAAGGCCTGAGTTAGCTCAGCTGTGCTGGGATTGGCATCAGCTGTCGCCTCCAGCACGACTGAGGATCCTGTGGTGTTGATGGTTGGGATTCCGCCACTGGCCACCGATGTGGTGGTAACGGTGGTGAACATCTCGAGTCGGTAACCCTTATCTGCCACCAGTAGAGGGGTCATGCTCCGTAGCTCGAACTCTTCCGAGAGAGCACCCACCGCGGGATGACCCATGCGCCGAATCTCGGCGCTCTGGACTGGGGTGTGGGTGAGTTGGAGGCTGCCTCCAACGCTTTCTGCGTTGTGAATCTGCAGGTTGTCGATCAGGGGCCGAGCCCTACTGCCGCTGGCCGTGATCCGAAGTGTGGTGCCGCTCTTGACGACGGCGAGCCGCAAGTCACCATCACTCAGGGCATCGCCGAACCGCTCGCGCCAGCCCTCTAGCGTGACTGGTTTGAGGGTTGTGCCGAGGTCGGTGAGCTTCAGCTCGCGTCCTCCGATTCCATCCACCAGCCGGGACACGCTTGGAAGCGTCAGTGACCATTCATCAGAGGGATTGCTGGATCGGCTGAGGGTTGATGTGGCGGGGATGCGGTCGCCGCCATCACGGAAGCGCAGTTCCAGTGGCTGGCTGAGGCGCAGCGCAGGCACGCTCGTATCGGCGAAATGCTGCTCAAATTCGATCGAGAGCGGTGCGTGCCCAGTTGCCGAACGGTTGGGCTGGAAGGCGATGTTTTCTAACTGGTTGGCTTGGAGTGGAATGGCGAGCAAACCGGGGCTGCCGTTCACGGGCACGGCCGGCGGCGCCGCCAACCTGGTGCCATCGGGGTTTCGGATTTCGAAATTGCCAGCCTCAAGCAGCCAGGCTGGCAGCACTAACCTGGTCACAGTCGTCCCGGCCAGCAATCCGGCCTCCCCGGGTTCCACAGCGAGGAGACGCTGGCGCAGTTGTAGTGGGATCAGATCGCTGCTGCGATGTTGCAGTTCGTCCCCTTCCGCCAAACGGATCGCACTAAGCCCAATCAGTCCCGGCCGATGGTCGACAGCGGGTGGTGCATCAATGTTGAGTGTGACCTGACCCGAGAGTGCCGCACGGTCACCGGCGTCGACCACCCGTAGTTCGAAGCTGAGGCTGCTGGAGGGCTTGAGGGCATCGGCAAGGCCGGCTGCTATCAGTGCGTTGGCCTCGATCTTGAGACTGCCATCGGCTTCAGGCGTTGGAATGTCCCGCCATGCAGAAGGCCCAATCGCATTCGTGCCAGTCACACGCCACTGATGGCGCAACTGGGAGGACGGTGATTCGAGATCGCTACCGGGTTGCCAGAGCACGCGGAGGCCGGTCCCGGCATCGCTATCGATCCTTTCGAGTCCCAGAAGGCGTGGGGCCAGAGGACCTTGGTTGCCACGCGCAGCCCGGTTTGGCACCACAGCAAACGATTGCGGCGCAGCCCCGGCTGTCATGCCTTTGGCCCAGCCCAAGAGCAGATCAGGGCGTCCATCGCCAAGGTCTTGCAAGCGAAGGCTGTAGGTCGCCGGGCTGCTGCCTGTGACAGGAGTGAGTCGAAGGGTGACCTCGCCGGAGGAGGCGCCGCCAGGTTGCTTGAAGAGGAAGCGCAACGCCCCACTTCGGGCATCCTCAAGGCTGAAACTAAGGTTGGTGTGCTGAGCGATGCCATCCACCGATAGCGGGCTGCCATCAGTGCGGAGGAGTGGTTCGCACACGTCCTCGCCATTCAGGAAAAGGCGTACAGAGGAGGGAACCTCCGCCAGACGGTACCGCTGCCGAGTTAGCAAATCACTCTCTAAATCAAGACCGTCGCCTAGCGGATCACCAGTGCGGAAGCTCGTCACCGCCTTAGAGGGTTTGGCTCCGGTGTTGCCATCGAGATCGACTGAAAGAGTCCACTGCCCTTCGGCCGTATCGATTAAGAAGCTGCGATCAGTCGCTCGCAGTGTGACTTGCGTAGCTCCATCCGGCAAGCTGGCCAGGAATGAGGGTTCTTCCTCGATCAGTGCACCGGTGGGGCCCAGGAAGGGACGCAAATTGCCACCATCTTCACCGGCACCTTGGTGCACCAACAACCGTCGGGTGGCGGGCTCATAGCGGATGCTGTCTCGCACCCCGTCGCTGTCGAGGTCGATCGAGAGATCAGTCTGCTGATGAGGCTTGATCAGGTCATTGCTAACAAGTGCAGGTAGAGCCTTATTGAGGGTGCTGCCAACAAGTATCGGTTTGGTTGCCGAGAGAAGCTGTGGGGTCAGGGGCTGGATGGTGAAGTCGTCTCCATCCGCCCAGAGTGAGCCGCGCAAACCCTTGTCGACTGATTGCACTGACCAGTGGTAGGTCTCACCAGGCATCCCACCGCTGAAAAGTCCAAGGTTGTGGAAACCCTGGTTGCCGGCAGCGGCGATGAGGCGTTCTCCAGTCTCGGGATCACTCAGCGGAGCGATCTGGTCAAAGACAAGCCCCTGGCCGCTAGCAACCCTGTCTTTTCCGGTCCGAGGGGCGCGACCAATGGCCAGGTTGTAGGTGTACGGAGCGTCGTCGTTGGAGAGATGGCTAAAAGTCCAGCGCATTTGTACAGCATCTTGATCGCCGTTCCACACCGCCTCGATGGCATCGGGGCGGTCCGGGCGGCGGTTCAGGATTCCGACAAAGGGTGGTTCCCCTGCATCGGTATCGCTTAGGCGATGGCTGGTGGAGTTGCGGAAGATCTGGAGGTACGGCTGTTCGGCGCTGCCCTGCACCCCGCTCACTGCCAGGTCGAGATCGCCGTCAAGATCCATATCTCCCCAGCTGGCTACGGCACGCTGGAGGCCAGGTAGCGCGATGGAGATCCGTTCGAAACCACTGCCACCACCCACCAATGGATTACGAAGCAGCTGGGTGCTCAGTAGTCCTGTCGCGGCATCGCGGCCGCTGAGCAACAGATCAACATCACCGTCGTTGTCGACGTCACTCCAGGTGGCGGAGCCTTCGGCCAGGGCCGGAGTATCGAGAATCCCGATCTGCAAACGGAAGGCACTGTCTCCGAGAATCGCCTGAGCCGTAGCGAGGCTGGTGCCATCCGAGAAGTTGATTGCTGGAGCTATACGTAGCTTCGCCCCGGCGAGCTTCTTGCTCCATGTAAATGTGAGATTGTCCGCATCGGTATGCTGGCCTGCCGCAAGCTGGTTGTCGGGGTCCTGAAGCCGATCGATCAGGTTGTTGCGGCTATCTAATATCTGTAGACGAAGGGCAAGTGGCAGCGCTGACGTGCCCGGCAGGTTGATGTTGAATGCAGAAATTGCCTGGATTTGATACGTTCGTCCAATCACAGGATTGCCGATGAGCTCTGCAAGGTTGAAGTCGCGATAGACGATGGTGTTGCCCTGATCGAGGCCATTTGTGGATCCAAGAGGGCCAGGGAGTATGGAGTTGCGACGGTTGGCGGCGGGAATATTGAGTATGCTTCGCTGCATGCCTTCTGCGCTAAGCAATTGAATGGAATCTTGCAGAATCACCATCCCCAGGGAGGGCAATGAACTGCGATGTGCTTCGGGATTACCTGTAAATTTAAAGATTGGATCGTAGCCAACCATTCCACCCCGTTCACCACCCAGGTAGAGATCAGTTAGCGGTCCGCCTAGGTCTACATCGCCAAAGGCTGCGATAGTGGCGTCTGGGAATAGGGTCCCTTCTGCAAATACAAGCTGATATTGCGAATCAAGAGGCTGCATGGCAGCGGTGTTGCGAAGCACCTCAAGAGGTGATTCAACGGGTTTGAGCAAGACTTGCAGAGACTCTTCTAGTGTGTAAATTTCATCAATTAGACTGATATCTTTTGGGTTAAGGATCAGGTCTTGAGAGAGTAATCTGGCCAAATAGCCCTTATCCAAGAAGTCAATTTGTTTGCTGAGTAATTGGGCAATTGTATTCCCGCTGTAGTCGATTACCCTACCTCTCTGTGGATTGCTTTGGAGATCCATTACAGGATGTCCGACAATCAGTTCTTGGATCGCAATGCGACCTGCGCTTAGCCCTTTCAGTACCGCTGTTTCCAGGTGCAGAATTGCTTCTTCGGGGATCAGGCTTTGATTGTCAATTGTCGCGTCACTAAGATCCGCATTTAGATTGATCAGGATGTGGTCAAGACTTGTTGCTGTTCTAGGGTCTTCAATGACGACTTGAAGTAACCGCTCCTCGGTTAATCCAAGCAGTAACTCTAAGAGGAGTTTGTTGTTTGGCAGGGTGTCCTCAGTGAACTGGAGGTCGTCCAGGGCTGATGTGATCCCTGTCCCTTCAAGCCGCTCTAGGGTCCTCATCTCACTGGGGGAATGGAGTGAGATATTTGCTATGGCTTGAAAATCAAGATTGCTAGTGGATGGGATTCTCTCATTGGCTGCTGCCGTAACCAGGTAATTAAGGAATTCATTGTCGAATAGTTGATCTGTTGACGACTCGTTGACGCTGGAGAAGTTGCCGCTAGGTCTTTCGTGCGCACGACGCACAAGAGATGCATCAATAGGGTCAATGGGAGAACTTTGGGTGCCAATGCCAATAAGGTCTAGTGATAATGGAAGAGTATTTTTGAATGTATTCAAAAGCTTTGCAATACCTCTGATATTCTTCAAGACCGGAGTGCCTGCTTTCGAAACACCAGTCGTCTCAATGAATAGTTCCGAAAGTAAGATCCTCCCATTCTCCAACAGGGGGTCTTGGTGATCATTTGTGTTGAAGAGAGGTCTTCCGTGAATGGTTGGCGAATCTCCTCCCGTGAGTTCCGTGAGATTAAACAGAGCCTTTTGAATATCACCCCGTGGATTATTTTTTACGTTGATGAGACCGTCATCAACGCCGAAGAAGTAGAGATAGTCTGGGTCGTGCCGGAATGTGATTGGCGTCTGGTTGAGAGTTCCATTGCCAAGAAATTGCCAATCAGGCTGATTCTCCAGCAGGAATTTTTCGAGCCTTGACCCGGCACCTTCCCGGGCAAGGTTCATGATCTCATCGCTCTGTGGGTTTAAAGTATCTTCAAGCACGCCCTCGCTGGCTTTGAAGCTTGCACCGTCGGGATGATTGAATGCCGTTCTTGGTAGCCGGAAGAGGGAATAGCTGGCGTTGAATGTCCCTCTGCCAAGCTCCAACTCCACCAGCGTTGATAAATCTAAGCGTTTGTTGCTTCGCTTAGCATCCGACAGACGATCGCTACCGGGTAGCTGGTGTTCAAGATCAGCCAGGAATGGATCAAGAATGACCAGGTCTTGTCGCCGGTCGAAAAGTGTGCTGTCTGATCGCCAGAAGCTCACCCGCTGATCGTTTGCCACCTGCTCGTAATCGTTGCCTTGCCAGGCACGATTGACGGCGATGTCCATTCCACTGGCTAAGCGTTGAGCAGGGTTGCTTGGATCGCGGTCGACAATGTGGTGCTCCCCCTGCTCGGTGTCGAAGTAGCCAAACTGAAGGCGCGTGCCGCTCATGCCGGCGAGCAGGGCCTGAGAATAAGGCTTATCCCCTTGGCCCCCGGGCAAGATCAGCAGACTGTCTTGGTCACTGCTGGATACGGCTACATCAGCAATGCCATCAGCATCGAGATCGCCCCATGCAGCTCGCAAAATTGCCGTGCGATCGGTCTCCCAGTTCGACAGAGCGGCTGCCCAGTGGGCAGGTGTTACCACTTGGAAGCCGATACCTCCCTGATTTTGAAGGACTTCCACCACATTGCGACGCAGGAAGTCCTCACCGGTGCGGTTGCCGCTGATGAGGAGATCAATCCATCCATCCCTGTTCCAGTCGCCCCATTCCGCTTGATGGATCAGGTTGAATTCAGGCAGATCGAAGCTGGCTTTGAAGCTGCGCTGACCGTTTTCATCAATGTCATTGATCAGGACCTGTGACTCACCATTGCCCAGACTGTCAAACCCCCAGTGAAGCAGATCCAGGTCGGCGTCATTATCAACATCACCCCAGGCCACGCCACTCTCCCAGTCGCGGGTTTCTGACGTGTCTGACTCTCGGTTGAGTTGCGGTACCAGTAAGTCGGTGCTGCCAAGCACATCGAGCGAGCTAATCGTCACACCTGTACGCAGGGCCTCGGTGCCGATGGTTTCAAAAGCACCACCATTGAGACTCCACTCCAGCTTCACCGCATGGGTGCCTGAGCTGCCGTCCACGGCTGGATCATTCCATCGCAGTTCGAGATCGACGGGGTGTTCAGAGCGAAGCAGAAGCTGCTCGGAGTCGTTGTCAATTTTCTCGCCATCGATTAATAGTTCCCAGGCATCGTTTCTGTTTTCGTCAGCCGTGACTCGGAAACGGTAGTAGCCCTGCTCACTGGGTTTCAGTTGTCCTCGCCATCGGGCAGATAGGGCTCCGTCCCAGTTACTGGGTAGGTCCTTGGTGGTGTCAACATCACTGCCTGTGGGTAAAATTTTGCCCCAATCGAAATCTATCTTGCTGTCGACACGGCGTAGGAAATGTTCTTCAAAGTCCGAGCCAAAATAGTAATCTGCAATTAGACCGTATTGACGTATCGCACTAATTGCCCCGAACCCACTTTGATCATCAGCGAAATAGTTTTCAATTGTGAGATCACGGGATGGGTTGATGACGCCATCAGCATCGAGGTCGATGATTAGATCGTGATTGCCAGTCCGACCCGCCCCATTACCGCGTACGAATCCGATACTGCCTTCTTGTACACCATCGAAACTGAGCAACTCAGGAAGTTCCAGCGTTAGTTCATCTTCAGCACCAGTCAGACCACCCTCATCACGGATGATCGTGCCGCCTGCCGTCATTCGCAGCCAGCCGACGCTGGCATCACTTGCAGCACGTCGATACAGGCGCTGATCGGGCATGAAGCCCAACCGTTCATATTGGTGCCATTGCACTTCACCGCTCCAACGGCGAGGATCAGCCCAAAGGCGGAATTTCTCCCAGCTGATGACCTCGCCATCGAGTTCCACTGGATCAAGGGAATGGGGATCACCTCCAAGGCTTCGAAACGCCTCTTCAAGGCTCAGCAGAGGAGTGCGTAAGCTGTAACGATCGTTACCGGGGCCCCCGACCAAGAGATCACGTCCGCCCCCACCTTCAAGGACATCATTTCCATCGCCACCATAGAGATGGTCGTGACCTGTGCCACCGTCGAGTCTGTCGTTGCCACCCTCTCCAAGCAGTACGTCGTGCCCACTGCCGCCATGGATCAGGTTGTGCTGGTTATCACCAAGTAGCAGATCGCTAAAGCCAGACCCCTCAATATTTTCGATTTGGGAGAGCACTCCTGTGAGTGCTTCTGCCACTGCCCTGCTGCTGAGAATCGAGGGTTGTTCGGTGGCAATGGCGCGCGCGAAGGCATTGAGCCACTCGGTCAAATTTCCGCTGCGCCCGGCCCTGATGAGATCCTCTGCTGTTGCCGGGGTGAAGCTTTCGATCAGTTGGTTGCGACGCGCATCAGCGACAGGAGTACCCGGCGGCGAGGAACCTCCCGCCTCCAGTGCCTGTTGCAGCGCCTGCCACTCTTGCTGTAGTCCCTTGCAAAGGTCGCTCAGGCTGTTACTGGGTATTGCCAGCAGTCGCGCAGCATCGCGGGCCAGGCCCGCTTCCGCCACTGTTGATCCGGGAAGCTCGTAGAGGGCTGTCTGCAATGAGTCGTTGTTACCCCAGCCATCGCGGCTGGCATAGGCCGAAACCTGTGTGGCAACAATCTTGAGATTCCCCAGATCGAGCAGCTGACTTGAGTTTGTGAGACGCACAGCCTCCACCACACTGAGGTTGGAGCGCGGGCTGCAGCCTTTTCGAAGTAATTCCTTTTCGATCGCTTGGCGCACCTCAGATTCCAGATCTCGGAGTAGCTCGCTGCGCTCGAGACGTACGAGCTCTGCATCCGGGTCAGTGGGAATCCAGTACACCGGATTGATGCTGGTCATGTCCGCCAACTCTGGCATTAAGGCACCCTTGCCAGTGCAGAGTTCGGCGAGAAGATCGCTGAGCTTGGTGAGTGGATCGAAGCGTCGGAAGCCTTGGCTAGCCATTGCCGTCAGCACCTGTAACAACGCTGGCGGTAGCTCCCCGATGTTCATAGAAGGCTTCAGAAAAATGGCTTCACCGCTTCCTGGAAGTACTAGAACGGGCTGCTGACGCCAGCTGAGGTTTACTTCAACAGCGCCGGCGTCTTCCCTGTGGCTCACCGTATCAATGCCTTCGCCGCCAATTAGCAGATCACGGCCGCTTCCGCCCACCAGCACATCGTTGTTGAAGCTGCCATGCAGCGCGTCATTGCCGCTACCGCCCTCCAGTCGGTTTGGTCCACGGAGTCCGAAGATTTGATCGTCTCCCTCTTGGCCAAGAAGGACGTCGAAGTACTGGTCTACATCGCTGCCGTAGATAATGTCATTGCCAAGGCCGCCGTCAAGGTATACAACAGGCACCGCCGAATTAGTGATGCTGCCACGGAGTTCGTCATTGCCATCCCCGCCGGTTAATACGCCGAAGAATTCGGGTAGTCCTGCGAACTGATCCTCAAGCCAACCTCCCAGTAGTGAGCGTCGGAACGGGATCCGATAAGCATCTTCATGATCAAGTAGGTCTGCAGAATCGCTGCCATTGCTTGAAATCATGAATCTCAGCTGTTGGCGCGCCTGATCATCAGCTGAGGCGAAACGGATTTGACCTTCGTTGAAGCTGGTCTGAAAATGCAGTAAATCCTGGTCGATTCCGTCGAAGAAAACCAGTGTCTCTGGTGAGCGTACCCCATCGATGATTGTGTTGATGCGTAGCAACGAGCCGCGCAAGTCGAGTGATACTGTCTGGTCGTCGTGATCTAACGGTCTCAATTCCTGCAGCACATAGCTGTAGATCACTTCACGCCCGTAACTGTCCAGAATCGGTTGACTCAGTAACCGCTCAGCTGCACGTTCATTGCCACCCTTATCAGTTGCCAGTACGCGGTCTAAATAACCATTGGGTGGCAATTCGGGGTTTTTGCGATAGAGAATTTGGTCCCAAACGAAGCTAGCATCTTCTGGTAAAAAGAGTTCTAGCGTGTCGAGGAATGGATTGAAATCGTTGACAACAACAATGGTCCCTTTTGCGGTCTCTGTTACTGTCTGTGCATAGAAGTTCTGTTGGCCATCTCCAAGACGAAACTTATCCTCAATAGCCGTGCCACTCAATACGCTCAATAGGTCGTAGTTTTCGATATCATTGACTTTTTGCAGCTCACTAAACTGCGAGACTGCGGCACTTACGCTCCATCTCCTGGCGCTATTAGGGCCCTGATTGTGAGCGAAGTTTATCTGATTTAAATACGTTGTAAGTTGAGCAATTTTGTTTGAGTCAAGGCTAAATTTAGAGCCCGGTGCGATCCAGGTGTCGGCATCGTTATTCTCTAGCTGATTAAATGCCGAAGAATCACCTGTTAGCAGAGCGGCTTCGTTCTCAGTTTGAGTGTACTGAGGTTCCGCAAAGATGCGATTCATCGCATACAAGGATCCCAGAGCAAGCTCTTCCTTGAACTTCTCTACAGTCATTGACTGAGATTGTAATTGCACACTCCCTAAATGCAGAGTTCGATCTGGCTGTGTATAGGGAAGCTGGGTCTCCAGGCCAGCCCGTCGGTGGTCAGTCGCATGGAGCTCTAACTCGTAGAGGCCAGCCAGGGCGGTGCTGTTGTTACCGGCACTCAGAGAAAGTGAGTCAATCTCATAGAAGATCTCTCCAGCAACGCCACGCCTTTGGAAGGATCCATGTGAGATCGAACTAGCCTCAAGCTGATTGCCAAGCGCCTGGATGTCATTCTGGAAAGCCCTCTGTAGCTCACCTAGGGCATCGCTACTGGTGTAATCTCTCTTCTTATCAGGCGTGGTGAGGCCGATATATCGGTATTTTGAAGAGGAGTAGGTTGACTCACTGCTTTCAATGTTCCCAGCCGGTTTGCCAGCGGCAAGATCTGTTCTCAGAACGATTTCTGAGACCTCAAACAAACCAAGAATCAATTCTTGAGATGGTGGCTGATAGACGATGCTTGGTGCAGGTGCAATGGAAAGCTGGAAATAGCTCGACTTTGGATTGAATCGGAAGCGTTGTTCTAACCAGTCATTTTTGACTGTGTCGCCATCAGCAACGTCTAGACCAAACCGTAGTTCACTTAAATCGCCGGCAGATCCTACGTGCTTGATCACCAGAAGGCCATCCTGTGATAGCATGCGCTGCCTCAACAACTCTTGTATCTCTGCTTTGTTGATTAGTTTCTTGACACTGGGGAAATGATCAACCGAAGCTGCAAAGCCATCACGCCGGCTTGTAAACCCGCTACCAAATGACGAGGGGTTATTTAGTCTCTGATACGACTTACGAAGATTCGCGTCAATTGTTTTATCCTCTATGATCTTGCTTAGATTGCTTCTGGCAAGTAGCTCCGCACTCGGCCCTGTGAGTGGTGCTTTAACCTGTGCACCAAGTTCTTTAACCTGTGCACCAAGTTGAAGCGGTGTGTAAATGCTGATCCAACCTTCTGGCAAGTCTCTAGGGCCAAAGCTGAGTTCTGGCTGAATCGAAGCCAGTTCAGATGCGTCAAATGCATAATCAAATTCACCCCAGCGTTGGTCACTCTTATTAGCTCTGAACAGCCCATTCTCAAAACTAAGTTCTCCAATAGTGATGCCAGGTTTTGCGCTCTCCTTGATGAGATTACGGTATACAATTGTAACAGGATTGCCGCCTGCTTGGTCGGGTCCTGCGAGGTTATTTTCGTTGTTCGGAAGAGTGAAAAAGTCCTCCCCATTCAATAGTAAATCAAAGTCTCCGTCCCCATCAACATCTCCGCTGCTGACTGAGCCGTTTGCAAGTCCGTAGAGATTTAGATCTGTGGATTTTAGGATTGGTGTTCCATCACTTCTTGTGCTATGGAACAGGAATAAATCTGTTTGTGGAATTGCCAGGGTATTGCCATCCGCTGCTCTTCGTGTGGAGGTACCAAAGCCTATCGTGATTAGATCTCCTCTACCGTCGAGATCAGCATCAAAGACATGTAAATCGCCTGCATAAACGCCAAACGGTTTTAGTTCTTCATCGTCAATTCGTTCATCTCCATCAGTGTCTCTCCAGATCATTGGCGTGACTCCACGCCATCCACCCATCGCAGTGGCATCTTCCTGGAGCAGCGCCAGGAGTGGATCCGCTTCCCGTGGGCTACGGCTATCGCTGGTGTTGCCGGCAATTAATATGGATAGGCCTATATTGCTGTCTTCGGTAGATGTTGTGCTGAACCCTTTCTGCGGGTCGTACTCCACCCATAGAGCACTTGCTTCCGAGAGTTTGGTACCCCTGCTTACGGTTTTACCTCGACTTGTTTGTAATCCTTCGATGCTGACTGCAAGATCTAAATCGAAGCGATAGCTATTTGGAGAGAAACCTCCACTGTCGTTAATGTGCATCATCAATAGCGGTCTTTCCTCAACCGCGCCGGCGATCAGCGGATCGGGCCGCCGAATCACCCCCTGAAGTAGTAGCGATTCTTCTCTCCCATCTTTATCGCGATCACCTGCCGCCAGATGCTGAATCACCACTGTCTCATCAGTGGCTAGTGGGAGTGTGTTGGTGTTGCTAATATCAAACTCTAATAATTCCCGCGACCCTGTATGGCCTGTGACTAGATCCAGCCTGGTGACTAGTTGGTTTGAATCCGTTAATGTTCGTGGAACTTGTTTTAATTCAGCCGCTACAACAGGCTTACCCTTAGAAAGATTAGTCAGGTCATGGCGTTGACGTATCCAAGCTGCGGACAAGCTGATGTATTCATTCTCCGTTGAATCAAATACCTTTGATCCATCGAATCGGATTAACTCAAGGGTGCCATCGGAGCGCTGACTGATTGCCTGTCCGTCGGAGCTCAGCTGCAGTACTGTGCCGTACTCCTCTGGGATCACCCACTCCCGACCGTTGTGGATTAGCCGTTGTTGCTGATCCTTTGATCGATCACGTACAACTAGTGTGCCAGGAATTGCTGTGACCAACACTGGGGAGTTCAGTTCCTGTAGAAGCTTTGGTGTTATTGACTCAGGGTTGCTGACCTGATTGCGAAGCAATTTCTTTCCGCTGTTGTCGTAATAGAGCAGCTCCTTTAGTGACCATGTTTCTGGAACGCCGTCCTTTGCGTTTATGATGCTTTTCTCGTTGGACCAGATCGCCAACACAGGAGCTGCTCCTGCGGCATAAAGTTCTCCATAAACCTCAGAAACTCCTGTCTTGGTGGAGTTATCTTTGATTAGTTTGAATCCTTGGGCTTGTATTCCCACTGGTGTCTCAAGTTTTGTCGCTACTACCCTCTCTTTAAGCCCGTCAGCTGACGGAGCATTCCACACGAAGCCTTCTACAGCAGCACTGCTGTAGAAGGTTGACGCCCCTGTGATGCTGTTGTTTCCTACTGCTACAAGCACACCCTCGTGGGTCACCGTCACGTCTTGAGGGCTGAGTGCAGGTATCTCGACCAACTGACTGAGGCTGAGTTCTTGTGCTCGAGCCGTGAGTGTATTTGTCTTGATTGAATCTTCCAGTTGGGCTATTGATGGCAACTGAAGGCTCCACAGACCATTCGACGAGCCAGCTCGTCCACCGTAGGCAGGTGTACCGCTGCCGAATACGGTGACCCGTTCAGTCTCATTTGCGGATGTGCTCAGGAGACCTTGGATTGAGAACGTCGTGTTCGCATTGGTGTTGTACGTGTCAGTGATTTGAGACAGGGATACAGTGAATGCCCGATTGTCAGCGATCTGTCGAGTTGCGCCAGTGAACGTGCCTGGCTCATTCAATTCCAGTGGAAGCCATTGCACACCAATACCCAGTGACGCTGATATGCCGAGGCCCGGCTTCACCGCTTGTTCAGATTTTGATTCGACCTTCAGTCCGGTCACTAATACGCCATCAGCGCCCAAGACCACGCCACTGACATGCTCTAGTAAATGATTCTTGGCCAGTTGAACCTTCAGTTGTGTTTTGGTATCTAGACCATCAGGTCCGAGGGGGGTGAGTGTGATGGCAACTGGTCGTTGCTTCGGTACCTTCCCGCTCATGTCCGCCTTGTGCAGTACCCGTACCTGCCAGGTACGGCCATTACCATCTTTGATCCAGTTCAGTAGAACACCGTTGGAAGGGGCCTGGGCAAGATCAAGATCCAGCAACCTTACACTCGGCCTTCCACTTTGGCCATTCGGATTTAGGAGTAGGCTGAGACTATTAAGCTGGCGTTGCTGGATTAGACCGATTACGTCAGCTTGGGTTGATTGATCAAGCTCTCTTAGCCACATGGGCGGTGTCAATCCTTTGATCGGATCATCCTTGCTTGTGGCCAGTGGTAAGGGTATGTGCAATACCAGTTCACCCTTACTTGTTTGTAGAACCTTGGCTTGATCGGCCCTGCTGAGAAGACCACTATCCGATGCAAGGTTCGCCTGTTGTTTACTACTTATCTTCACAGACCCTTCGGATTCACTGATATTGATTTGCCAAAGTTGTAGATTCTCGCTTTTATCCTGTCCGATCAGCCAAGCTTGCTTTGGCGATGACCATACAACCTCGCTAATATTTTTGATTTCAGGTATTTCGAGATTTGTCAAGGGCAAACCCCTTGAATCGTTGAGACATACCTTTGCGCTTTCTGTCTCGGTATGAACGCCCGCAATTAGTACCCAATCTTCGTAAGCTGCTACTCTCTGCTGTCCGAAACCTTTGCCTTCATTGTCCTGGAGGCGGTTGAACCCCCCAGTTGCTCGAACCAAGTTTTTTTCAGTCGACAGATCATTTACACGAAGTGAATTGATTGTCTCATTGCTAGCGGGGCTGATTGCGGCTTTTAATCCTGCAGGACGAAGAATCGTGTCATAAGAGATCACGCCGTTCTCAGTTCGGATCGAGTCATATCCACCTCCAATACGGGCTAATTTGTCTCCTGCTCCGTCCCTCTCCCTTCGATCGTCGGCACCCTGCACAAATGCCCAGAGCGGCGCATCCTCCCTCGTCGGCCAGCCTGTGCTTTCCAGAACGACTGACGTCCAATTTGTCTGAAGCCGATCAATATCTGACCTGCTGGTAGCATTCGCTGCTTCGATTAACTTGATTGGGATCACCGCCCCTGGAGCTGTTACCGGATCTAGCCAGAGCCAGTTCCCAAGCAGCAGGTCAGGTTTAGAGTTGTTATTCTGCAAACTCCAGAGTGGTTTGAGGCTACGGTCCGATTGCCAGCCGGACGTCGTCCCTGGAACGTGTAATGGCAGGTTTCGTGTTGCCGTCCCGGTCAAATCCACCACACGGTTTGACCCATCGATGGATGTTTTGAGGTCATAGCTCCAGGCTTCAAAACTCAGAGTTCCGCCACCGCTATCGCGCCAGCCTGACTGGAGCAATCTGTGGCTGAGACTGCCACCTGCGGAGAGCATGCTGAAGCTCGGATTCAGCAGAGGTTTCAGTGATTGGGGGTAGCGCTGATCGCGCGAGGGATCGCCGCCCTGCACCTGCGGGCTGGATGCCGACTCAACGCCCTCTGCCAAGACGGTGATTTCACGGAATCCAGTTCCTGCTTCGTCAAAACGAGCCTCCCCATCACCATCCAGATCAACCGAGCGCGTCGTATTGAGATAGAGGGCGCTACCTGGAATAGATGTGTTGATGCTCACGACTACTCGTCCTGTTGCCGCCTCTGAGCTTGGCTCCCCTGTGTAGAAGAGCTCCTCCATCAGATCCCATCCACCGGCATCCACCACATCTCCGACAGTACGGAGTTGTTTGACCCGGCTGTTGTTAATGATTGCGTCCCAAGGTGACGCGAAACGGATCACATCAAATGGTCCAGCAGGTTCTTGGCTGGTAGGCCTGCTGGTGAGAGGAAGGGTTAGGCGGCCATCGTCGTTGCTATCGATCCAGACCAAGTCATTGCGCCAGTTGTATGTTCCGGACTGAACGCTGTAGCTGAGTGGCTGATAGGTGGGCGCGTTCCCAAGGGGATTGGGTGTCGTTACTGACCACGGCGCATTTAGCGTGACTGAGGTTGGAGCATCCGCTGCAATGACCAGTTCGTTTTGGTACGCAGGTAGTAGCCCTTCAGGATCTCTGATCTGCAAGGCTGCAGCGCCGTAGACACGGTTTGATCCGATCTGGCCATCATGATCCAGGTCAATACCCCAAATCGGGAGCTTTCTGTCAATTCGCTCTTGGATTGTCTCACCAGATGTGATCAGTAGCTCAAGGCCGTCGTTTGGGTTGCCATTGAGATCAAACCATTCACTGCTCCCGAAGCGTGTCCCCAGCAGACCCTGCCCCCTCCAGTTCTCCCAGGTTCCGCTTGCCTCACCATCACCGGTGATCGAGGTAATTCGCCTGATCTGCGCTTCGATTGCCGCAAGATCGCTGGCCCCATTTGGATCACGGGCCATGCCTTGTGGCACTGAGACCCGTTCGCTCGTCGAGAACACAGCCTTGCTTGGCTCGACAACGAGCTGGTCAGGTGGAACATTTTGTTCGTCGATGTTGTGACGTCCTATGGCGTCTTCGCTGACATTCATGAAGCGAGCCAGGATCTGATCGGTATCGCGATCGATGAGAGACATCACCCCTACGCTTGAGTCGAACAACTGGTTCGGTGCGTAGAGCTGGCTCAGAGCTAACCAGATTTCGTTACGGTTGAGTTCCTCCTCTAGGATTGATTCGTATTCGGTGGGATCACTGGAATTGAATCCATTGCTCGTGCTGAATGACCAATCCAACTGTGCCGAATCAATGCCGCTTCCTTGAGGGCCTACAAGTGGTAAGGATGTCTGGAATCGCTGCACATACTGGCGAAGTAAATTGATGCTTTGTGCACTGCCTAGATCCTTCAATAGCTGGCTGGTTAGATCACTGATGCTCCAGTTTCGCCATTGCAGGTCAATCGAGCCGAAGCTTAGGCCGGCTGTGAGATATACCACGTCTGTCTCGATCGGATTAAGATCCAAGTCATACAGAACATCGGTCCCGCCGTCTACAAGCGGTACTTGAGTTACCGTGAGATCAAGGGTATATAGCTCTCCAAGTATTGCGTTATTGCTGTCATTGAGTCGACGCTTTGTGTTGTCATGGGATCCGGCGTAGAAGTTCCACACCAGATCTGTTCCAGCACCCGGAGCCAGTTCCACCACTACACCATCAGTGCTTCTACGGTTCAGCACGAATCCGCGTTTGCCTGACGGATTCAGTTGGATCCCGTTCACGTCGGTCAGGTTGCCCGCGGGGGTGTTGTTGAGCCCGTTAATCAGCCTGACTGGCTTGCCTTCCCAAATGCCATCGCCGTCAAGGTCTCCGAGCTCTTCGTTGAGCCAGCTCTCCAGGGCTGTGAGCAACTCGGCTTCTCCGACAGGCCGCATCCTGTGGCCCACCAATATGTCGCTATCGATTCCGCCCACCAACCGGTCGAACCCTAGAGAGCGCACATTGGTGTTTGTGTTGGCTAGCGAGAGCAGGAATTCTTTCGCTGTAGGGCTGCTTGGGACATTTCCGAAGAGTTTGAAACCATCAGCCGCGGAGTGTCCCCGCTCCGCCTGTTCCAAGCCTTCACCTGCAAACAGAACATCCGCACCCAACGCCCCAAAAAGGGAGTCGTTACCGCGTCCACCAGCCAATACATCAAGACCCGCATAGTTCTGTCCTGGACGCCCCCTTATGAGTAGAAGAGGATCATCGGAGTCGTCGCCGACAAGCTTGTCGTTACCTAGGCCGCCGGAGATGAAGTCATTGCCGATACCACCATAGGCCTCATCGTTACCATCACCGCCGTACAGGGCGTCGTCGCCGTCGGCAAATTGCTCGTCAAGATTGAGTGTTGCCTGGTACCCATAGAGGACATCATTTCCTGGTCCACCAAGAACGAGATCAGCACCGGTGCCACCTTCTGCTAGGTCAGCTCCAGTGCCTCCAAACAGCCAGTCATTGCCAGATTTCCCCTGTAACCGGTCTTCATTCAGAGCACTGGTCAGCTCCCCGTTACCAGCCCTGTCGCCGTCGAGCAACAGCAGCAAGGACCACTGGGCGCTGCTCAGCTGGCTCCAGTGGTCTACCTCCAGCTTGGCTTGCAGCCAGCGAAGTGCTGCTGGTAGTTGGTGGTCGGGAGTTCCAGGCAGGCTGAATCCAACGGCGTCTGCTCCGAAGACCTCGGTTAGCGCAAACGGTTCAGCTGTAACGAATCCATTCCCAGTAAAGGGACTGCCGGTTCGATGGGCATGCAGCTCTTGAAATCCGACCAAGCCCTTTTCGAGGTCGTAGTGGTCGCCAAAGAGCCAATCGTTCCCTTCTTCACCGATCAATTGGTCTTTGCCAGATCCGCCGATGCACAGGTCATCGCCAGTTCCGCCAAAGAGCTGGTCAGCACCTTGAGAACCCGAGAGGAGATCATCTCCATGTTCGCCGTGCAGTTCATCAGAGGCTTCCCCTCCTTCAATCTGATCATTGCCACGGCCTCCTCGAAGCAGATCTGAACCCTCGCCACCGAAGACTCGATCGTCTCCAGCATCTCCCTCGAGCAGATCATCGCCTTCGTCGCCGAATAGCCAATCGGCACCGTCGCCGCCGAGCAAATGGTCATCGCCATACCCACCCATCAGGAGGTCGGATTGGTTGCCTCCCTCGAGTCGATCCTCTCCAGCGCCGCCGTCGAGGATATCGATCCCCGCATCACCAAAAAGCCGGTCATTTCCTGGTCCCCCGCGCAGCGTATCGGCCCCTTCGTCCCCATGGAGGGTGTCAGCACCGCTGCCGCCACTGAGTTTGTCATCGTCGGATCCGCCGTGAAGCTCATCGTTTCCGAAGCCTCCCTCAAGAGTGTCAAGACCACTGCCACCATGGAGGACATCATTGCCCTCGTCCCCGTACAGCCAGTCATTGCCGGCATCACCTCTGATGCGATCGGCACCTGTTCCTCCACTCAGGTGATCGTTGCCCAACCCTCCATTTAGAGAGTCATCGCCGCTACCGCCCTCGACGGTGTCGTTGCCTTCATCTCCATCAACAGTGTCATCACCATCACCGGCGAAGATTCGGTCGGCATCGGCGCCACCGTGAAGTTGATCGTCGCCATCACCTCCCTCTAGGGTGTCTGATCCGGCCTCGCCATAGAGTCGATCGTTGCCACTGTCACCGAAGATTTGATCAGATCCGGCACCGCCGCGAATTTGGTCATCGCCATCATTGCCGCGCAGGTGATCTGCACCGTCTTCCCCAAAGATTCGGTCTGCGCCTTCACCACCTTCCGCCCTATCGTCCCCAGCCCCAGCGGCGATCGTGTCGTCGCCGGCGCCGCCTTCAAGGCGATTTTGGCCCGCATTCCCAACTAAAAGATCGTTGCCGGCCCCCCCGCGGAGAGTGTCGGCATCGAAACCGAGCACTGCTGAAGAGTGACCGCTTCGGAACTCGTTAAGCGGCAGGCTGGTACCCGGAGAGAGAGAGCCGGCCACGAGCACGTCGTCACCAGCATCCCCTTCAAGGAGATCGCTGCCTCCTTCACCTATCAGTGTGTCGTCTCCGCCCCCGCCGCGTGCAATGTCGTTACCGGCCCCGCCATCAATGCGGTCATTGCCTTCCCCACCATCCAGCGTGTCGTTGCCTAGACCTCCCCGAAGAGTGTCACGACCGATACCCCCTGCGATTGTGTCATCTCCCAGCCCACCATCTGCCAGGTCATCACCCGCGCCTCCGTCCAGCTGATCAGCACCGGCCCCTCCCAGCAGGTTGTCATTGCCGGCATTGCCACGAAGCTGATCGTTGCCCTCCTGGCCTTCAAGATGGTCGTCTCCCTCACCACCCTCCAGTGTGTCGTTGCCCAGACCTCCTTGCAGCGTGTCATTGCCGTCATTGCCCCTTAGGAGATCGTTTCCATCGTCCCCTCGTATTAGATCGTTTCCTGCACCACCATTCAGGGTGTCGTCACCGATGTTGCCGCGGAAGTCAACGGCGCGGCTGAGCTGAACGCCGTTGATCACATCATTGCCCTCCCCAGCATCCCCCTTGATCGTCTGAATGCCTTGGAAGTCTTCGCTTTGTCCGCCAGGACCATCGACGACGACCTTGTGGCCATCCATGCGAAGGGTCATGGTTTCAGCCCCGTCGATCGGATCAACGTTGCGCTGCTCAGCCCGCGGGCCGATGTTCAGCAGAAGTTCGCTGGCGCCATCAGGAGCTGATCCGTAATAAGGCTTCGGCGGAGCACCACCAGGGATTTCTACGCTAAAAAGTTCGAATTCGGGAGTTTCATAGATCGTGAATGACACTGAGAATGGATCGATACCTGCTTCCACGCCGATCGAGGCCGACAAGGCTACGCGAATTGCAGCATCAAAAATGGCCAACGGGTTATAGCTAAAGTTGTCGAAAAGCTCCTGGAAACGAACACGTCCATCTCCGTTGGGGTCGTTCAGCTCGATCTCAAGAGTGCCGCGGATGTGAGCATCACCTCGCACCTTGAGGATCGGCAGACCCACGCTCACACCCCCGCTCACCTCCATGCGAATTTCTGCGCCGGCACCTGGATACTGACTACCATTGACGATGTTTCCAGGTTCGTCATCCAACACGTAGAATCCATCGGCGAGCGCAGTGAAATCACCGGTTTCGATCAGTCCCGCAAGACCTGTTAGGTCGTAGCCAAGAATCGTGGGACGGATATAAGGCGTAATCCTTGCGCCCACCTCCAGATTTACCGGTGGCGGTGCATAAATGGGGCCGATTGTTTTATTGAACTCCCAGCTTGTGCTGAAGCCCTGGATCTGCAGGCGAATGAGATCCAGTTCATACCTGCTGCTGGGGTCACTGCCCATCAGCAGATTGATTAGCCGTGCAGAGGTATGGCTAAAGTCAAGGAAGGGGAATGTAACCTCGGTACTCCCGATGTCAGGTGAATTGAAGTTGTCGGTATTTATTCCTACGCGCCCGCTGCCAAGTGCACCGGAGAGGATGTCGACCGCATTTTGAAGGACTCCCTGTGGCGATGCGGCATTGGGGACGGCGTTGCGATTTTCGCTGTTGATGTTGGTAGTTCGGAAGGGATCCCCGCCAGGTCCGCTGTAAGGTGCGCCAGCGACAATTGTATGGAGGTCGCTGGGCAGGAAGAGCCAGGATGCGATTGCTAACTCTTGTGAATTTTGAAGTCGGGCGACGGCATTGACAACTTGATCGATGTCCTTGTAGAGATTCACCCATTGGGTGACAGCGCCATTGGCCGTTCCTTCAACACCTTGATCAATGAGGTTGTGGAGCTTGCCATCGCCGATCAGATTTAGTCCGGCGATTGTAAACTCTGTTTCTAGAATGTCGACGAATGGCTGTAGGGGGTCGAGGAAATATTCGTTCAGGAACTGGGAGATTTTGGCGAATGGACCGCTTGTTGATGCTAGGTTTTGACCAAGGTTGATCTTGATATCCCCGGGTCGGAAGACGAATGGTGTTAGCGAGAAGTTGAATCCAGACTCGCCTAGCTCGCCATACCCACCGAACAGCATCTCGCCATCGATGCTGATGGCGCTGCCCAGTGATGCTGTGATCTTTGGATCGACTTCAAAGCCAACCTTCGCGCTTGGATCAATCTCAAGCTGATCGATGTCGGAGAGCGGGACCAGGTCACCACTGGGGCCCTTGAGATCAAGACCTAGCAGTAAAGCGCCGCTCAGGAAGGGATCCTCAGATGGCGGCAAAGCAGGCGTCATGCCCTGGGGCTGCGAGCCGATGCCAAGAATGTTGGTGTTGGCACTTCGGGCGTCCACCTCCAGGAAGCCGAGGCGGCCGTGTAGAGGCTCGGTGCTCTGCAGAGTTGCGCCGATTACCAGCTCGGGATTAACCCCGCTGCTGCCGCCAAGCAGCTGTTTCATGTCTTTTGGCAGGACAGGGCTGAGGTCTGCTCCTGCATCGGCTGACGCATCCAGTAAGAATGTTGAGCCCAAATCTGGTGCATTGGCGTCAAAGGCGAAACCGATTGCCCCCTCGGCGATCAGGTTGAGTTGAAAACCGCCGCTGAGTTCGAGGATCTCGCTGAGGCTCGCATCAAAGTCGAGATTGGTTGTGCTGGAGAGGTCATGCAGCTTGAGTGCAAAGCGGTAGTAATCAGGGGCATTCTCTCCGCGGCGATTGGGGTCGGCGCGCACATCGGTGAGGTAATTGCGTAAGGCCGTTAGGCGATCTGCAGATTGCATGCCCAGCCGTTCGAAGTTGCCGAGCTGCGTACTTACGTTTGCTCCGACGAAGTTGCGGGATGAGCTGCCGTTTAGTGTGCGAACCTTTCCTCCTGTTAGTGGGTTGGCGCCGTTCAGTCCTTCCAGAATGAGAAGATGTTCATCGCCAGTGGAACCATCTATACGTTGGAGGATGGTGAAGGATGATGCAAAATCGATCGTGGGATTAATGATTCCTTCCCCTGAGGGATCAATTAGGCGGTATCCGTCAGGAAGCCAGATCGTGTCTGTGTTGTTAAGGAAAATGTGTGTTGTTCGATCCTCCCCATTTAGGTCAAAGTTGCTGGGAAGAACATAGTTGATTGCTGATGGTGAGGCATTGCTATAGCGGGCGCTAGTGTCAAGTCGAATCTGTTTATTACCAGACTCAGAAACACAGAAATATGTGTCAAATATTGGCCGAGACTTCAGCTCCAGGCTCAGGAACTCTGGTAAGACTGAATCGATACGAGGGACTAGATTCCAAGGGAGAATCTGTTCTCCTAGCTGCCGAAGATCAGCCAGGGCTTTCTCTGCAGTGTCAAAGTTGTTGGTGAACTGCTTGATTTCGCCACTTGCATTTGGGGCGAAGGTCGCCATCAGGGGGTTATCGGCAACGCCCGCCTCGATGGCGTGCTGCACCTTGTCGATCGTCTGCTCCAGCTGGGCCAGGATGAACAGCACCTGCTGTAGCCCGAAATTGCCGCAGTTGAGCGAATCGCCCACATCCTCGATCGACTGGGCTCCCTCCTCGAACGCCTCCTCGAAGGGCTCTAGTGTCTCGAGAGCCGCCGCTCCCAGCTGCTCGGCCAGCTCGAGCAGCAGTTCTGGGTAAAACTGCACCTCTGCGTCGAATGCCTCCTCCACCCTCAGAGCGCCGCCGCTGATGGCATCACCGATGTCCACAAGCCCCGACTGCAGGTCGCTGTTGCTGTCGCTGGCCTGCACCTGTAGATCGAGTCCGATGGCAATGCCGCCCTGAAGCAGCGATGCGCCCGGATCACTACGGGCGGTGAGGCCGGTGGGACCGCCCACCGACACCTGCAGATCGTTGATGTCGATCCAGGCGCTGGCGAACAGCTCAGTGCCGTTGGCCTTGAGTGCATCAAAGGCACCAGGATCGAGGCCGGCGGGCAGCGTGAAGGGTGTTCCTTCCGGCGTGGTGTCCAATACGAGGAATTCACCCACCGAGCGGGCATCGAGATCGAAGCCGAAGCCGAGGCGGGCCTCGACATCAATGCCGAGGCTCCAATCGGCTTTGAAATCAAAGACATTCGTGGGGATGGTGATGCCGCCCAGATCGTTGATTAGATCCACCAGGTTGGAGTCCTGGCCGCCGATGCTCCAGTCGAGGCCATCGCCGAAATTGAGCTCGAACAGATACAGCAGCGGGGTGCGCACCGCAGGATCGTGCTCGGGGCATTCGCCGGCGAAGGCATCGGGGCTGGCGCTCTCCACCAGGGTGAGCGTGATATCGCCCAGCCCGGCCGCATCCATCGCCATGTTGAAGCGGCGGGCCCATTCGTCGGGGGGCAGGATGGTGTCGGTGAAGCTGCGCACCGTTTCGGCCACGGTGGTGAAACCGTTTCCGAGTCCGTCGAAGCTGAAGCCGAGTGCACCGGCAATACTGCTGATTACCGGATCGCCTCCGAGGTTGCCCACAAGCTGGTCGCGTAGATCCTCGATGCGATCAGCCAGCCCGGTGAGCATCGCAAGCCAGTTGGCCGGACTGAGGGCACCCTCATCTAGCCCGCAGAGCGCCTCATCCACCGCATCGCTGACGGCATTGATGGCTTCGCCGATCGCTTCGACAGTCGAGCCGATCGGATTGCCGGCGATCAGGAAGTTGAGCAGCTGTTCGGGCTTGAGCAGCAAACGACCGGCGGCGTTGGCGGTGATGTCCACCGTGCGCAGGGGAACCAGACCCTGATCGCCCGCTGTGGTGAGTGTGCCGTGGTAGAGCTCCAGGGCCGCTGCAGCTTCCAGACCCAGCAGAGCGCGGGCGTTGGGCAGTTGGATCAGGGCGGTGGCGTGCAGATCCGCACTGGCGAGCCCGCTGCTGCGCAGGCGTAGGTTGGCGGGCAGGCTGGCCCGGTAGACATCAGCGCCCCCAACCTGGGCGAGCTGCAGATCCAGGCTCAGCGCATCGGTGACCGGAACCCAGCTCCCGGCCACGTTGCGTTCCAGCAGAAAGGAGCTGTTGGTGACCGACTGCAGCTGCAGAACAAAGGACGTGGGCCGCTGGCCGCCATCGCGGAACACCTCCAGCGCGCCAAGCGGGTTGTCTTCCCCGCCGGGGCCATCGGCGAGTGAGAAGGTGAGCACACCACCGCTCTCACTCACCCAGCCGGCGGGCTGATCACTGCTGGTGAGCTGGAAGCGGTCGGGCCGCTGAAGGCGGTCAAGCCCGGCCTCGAGGCGGAGCAGCGCTTCTGCGAAGACCGGGTCGTAACCACTGGGAGCTGTATTGAACCCCCAGAGATCACCGGGATCACGCTCCACCCAGTCGGCAAAGGGCAGGACCCCACGGGTATCGAGATAGAAGAGGTCGGAGAGCTGGCTGGTGCGTGTGTCGTAGCCGGCCACGAGGCCGCCATTGAGGCCAAAGAAGTAGCTGAACTGTGCTTCGTAACCCTCGCTGACGGAGCCCAGAGCATCCAGAAGCGGACTGCCGCCAAGACCATTAGAAAGCAGACTGACAAGATCAGTGAGCCGCAGGGTGGTGGTGTCGCTGATGTTCAGACCATCGCCGAAATCAAGGCGATAGACATACAGATCGGGCGGACAGTCGAGGCTCGGTGGCGTGACGACAAGGCCGCCCTGCACCGGCGTGTCACCAACAAAGGAAACCGCCACGAAGCGGTTGATATCCTGGTTCAGGCGCCCATCTCCCGGAGCAGCACCGGCACCCCTGGGCTGATAGAGATTGAGCGGATCGTTCTCGGGAAGGATGCGGATGCGCAGATCGAAGGTCTGCCCAGCCACCGTGTCGCTGCTGAAGCGATCCCCGAGCTCGGCAGCGATGAGGTTGAAGCTGACGGGTGAAACAGGCTGGTTGTAGAGAAGCCGATTTCCGCCCAACTCAGCATCGTAGACGGCAAAACCGGTGCGGCTGTTGTCCCATTCCAGCCAGAAGCTATTGGCATTGGCAGGCAGTGCCGGAGTGAACAGGTTCTGCTGGTCGAAACTCACCGCCACCCGCTTGCGGCCGAAGGTGCTGGGGTTCTCGCTGAGGTTGTCGCCGAAGCTGTTCTGGGGCAGCTTGATCACCCAGGCTCCATTCACGTTGGCGGGTGCATTGGCCACGCCGGCGGTTGCGGTGATCGACATCAGTGGGGTATCGCCGTAGTACGTGGCGAAAGCCTGCAGCTGCCCGTCGCTGATGATCTGCTTTTCGACCAGTTCGGTGAGAGCGCCGCCGAGGCGCAACTTGGCCAGGGTGATGTTGGCGGCATCGTGCAGCTCGGCGGGGCTGAGGCGGGAGGCGCGCTCAAAGCGTTCGCCGAACAGATTGGCCTCGTTTACTCCACCGCTGTTGCTCACCTCCATTGGGTTGGTGGCCAGCTGCCACTCCCGCTCCGCCCGTTGCAGCAGTCGACCGATCGCTTCCTTGCGGGCACTGCCCGTGGTCATGGCGATCAGATCGCGGGCCATGGTGGCCTCCAGAGAGGCGCTGATCGACTGGTCGTCGGTGGAGGCGATCAGTTCGATCGCCCGCAGGCTGGGCAGGGGGCCACCCGCGGAGTTCTTGAATTTGACCCAGCTCTCATCAATCTTGGCCGCTGTCTCAGGGGTGAGCTTGTAGCGACCGCTCGCAAAGTCGATCTGGCCCCCGACGGGCCCCTGCGCCACCGTGACCGTGCTGGCTGTGGAGCGGAAGAACAGCAGCTCCTCCTGGCGGGCGGCATCGCTGAACAGCCGCAGTCGGCCCGGCCCGCTCGTTTGGCCCAACGTGTCGGGTTGGGCCGTGAAGTAGTAATAGCCAGAGATTGTCTCCCCGCCGATCGTCTGCAGCGGCTGAACCGGATCCACCTGAGCCACCTGCACGCGCAGGGAGCTGCTGATGTCGGCACCCGCCACGGCCAGTGCGATGCTGCCACCAGCGGGGGCGATCGTTGCGGCGAGGCGGGAGCCATCGCTGGCCGCGTCGTAGAGGGCGAAACCGGTGCGGCTTTCATCCCACGCGAGCCAGACACTGTTTTCGGCCACAACCACGCCGGCGCCGGTGCGCAGCTCGAGGGCGTTTCTTTCGTCGGTGATCGTGGCGCGGAAGCGACCGCCCGCATAGCCGAAACTGCCATCCGCCAGCTTGATCACCCAGGCCGGGCTGCCGCCGGCCTCCACCTGGCTGAAGCGCTCCAGGTTGACGGTGAGATCCACGTTCTGGGGCGTCAGCAGATAGGGCGCGACATCCTCCACCTCAATCCAGTTGCCGGCGGCACCGGTGGTGAAGTCGCCGTCGCGGGTGAGATACACCTGCGGCTTGATCTGCAGACCCTCGTCGTCGCAGCAGGTGGTGGCGGGATTGGTGGGCTTCGCCAGGAGGCTGAGATGGATATCGAGATCGTTTGCGGCGAAGATCTCATTGATGCTGGTCACGAAGCCTTCGGCGCTCAACCAGCGGTCGCGGAACTCCGCCACCTCATCGGTGATCGCGTTGAAGCGAGAGGCCAGATTGGAGGCATCGGTGAGCCAGCCGGTGGGCACCCAGTCGGGCAGGGCATCGGCGCGGGTCTCCAGAGCATCGATCTGGCTGGAGAGCTGCCCCGCGAGGCGATCGATGGTGTCGATGAAGCCGTTCACGAAGGCGAACCAGCCGGCGGTGCATTCCGGCAGTGCCAGATCGCTGAACCCATCCAGGGCCGACTGGATCTGGCCTGCCAGCGCCAGGCCGGCATCACGGGCGTCATCGGCCACCTCAGCCGCGAGGGCGAGCAGATCGGTTTCGCTCAGATCGAGCGTGACGCCACCCTCCAGCTGGGGCGCGCGCAGGGAGCCGAAGGCCTGGGGCAGCACGCCTTCATCGATCAGATCGGCACCGAGGGCCAGCTTCAGCCCGAAGGTGCGTGCCGGATCACCGATCGAGCTGAGGCGGTAGACGTTGGGGTTGCCATCGTCGTCGAGCAGCAGCGGTGTGGAGAAGGTGAGCTCGGTGAGGCGCAGGAAGGCGGCGACCGCCAGCTCCTGTTCCGCCAGGCTGGGCTGGCTGCCGGAGGGCAGCGCCAGGGAGAAGAAGTGCTCCTCCGCGAAGTTGGGCCAGAGGCTTGGGGGCAGGTTGGCATCCGTCTCGACCAGCCGCACGCCCGTTTCGCAAGATTCGAGGATCGCAAGGCTGCCGGACGCTGCTAGCTCGAAGCGGAAGGAGGCGCTCAGATCGCCGATCACAAGCGACAGGATGTCGTTGAGCACATCGCCGACCTGGCTGCCCTGAACGGCGAGGGAGTGGGCGAATCCAGCGGCATCGAGCCTGATCGTGCGCTCGATGCTGAGATCAGCAGTCGGCGCAAGTTCATAGCGGTCGGTTGCCGACACGCCGCTGCCCTCGGTGCTGTGGCTGAGCATCAGTGGGATGTCGGCCCCACGGAAGAGGGCATTGACACGTTCCACGAGAACCGACGGGTTGAGAACGGTGTCCTGGAAGCTGCGGATCGCCTCGCTGATGCCCACCAGCCCATCGCCGAGACCATCCAGCAGGGCGGCGGGTTCGGGGGGGATCCAGTCGGGCAGACGCTCGAGGAGGTCGCCGCCACTCTGGAAGCGGCCGCCCAGCGAGGCCACGAGATCAGCGATCGCCGGCAGCAGGGTGCGCCAGCAGGCAAGCTCTTGGGCTGTGGGCAGATCGAAATCGCCGAACAGATCATCGACCTGATCCAGCACCGCATCGCCGAGTTCGCTGGCCAGCTCAGACACCAGATCCACCAGTGGCTCCACCGCCAGATCAAGATCGAGCCGCAGCCCCGCTGCGATTGCCAGACTGGAATCACCCACCAGCACCAGGGCATCGCCCAGCGGGGTGGTGGTGCCCGGCATGCGCCGCTGCAGATCGAGCGCGGCACCGGCATTGAGGCTGAACACCTCGCCGGGGTCCGCCAGCCGCACCGTGTGAGGCGCTGTGAGCCCCGGCAGGGAGGCGCTGATCTGCAGATCGTCCAGCCGCAGCTGCAACTGGGCGGTGATCTCGGCGTTGGTGGGGTTGAGGGCGTCGCCGACGCTGAAGCTGATGGTGTGGCCGGAGGCGGGGTCGCCCTCGGGCCAGTCGGCGCGGGGGCGGTTGAGGCCGATCGTGTCGACGTAGAGGAAGCGATCGAAGCTGGTGGCGCGGGTGTCGTAGCCGAACACCAGACGGCCATCGACATCGAGATCGAGGCCGAAGCTGCCGGTCACGCTGCCGCCCACCACGGAGAGGGCGGTGTTGAGAGCGGTGCCGAGCTCGGGGCTGAGGCCGCCGAGCATGGCGGTGATGTCGGCGCTGCTGAAGGAGAAGCGGCGATCGATCTCGCTGCCTTCCGCGAACGCCAGCTCGTAGACATAGAGCGCTGGATCGCAACCGGCGGGAGCCGGCGGCTCCACCAGCAGCTCGGTGCCACTGCCCGGGCGGAGATCGAGGTTCACCCTCACGAAGCGATGGACCTCCATGGCGGCGCCGGTGCTGCCCTCCTGGTTCTCAGGCAGCAGGCGGAGGCTGAGGCCGTCGACCCCGTTGTCTCCAAGCAGCAGCTGGCTGCCGGGCCGCTCTTGGCCAGCGGAATCGTGGAAGCGGGCGATGGCGCGATCAAGGTCGTCGGCCGTGATCGCGCGGGTGTCGAGGAGTTCACGCAGGGCCGAGAGGGCACGGGCCTGGGCCAGCTGGCGGTTCGCCGCATCGCCCTGCGGGCCGGCCAGGGCCTCGCCAGGGATGTGGGTCTCGTCCCACTCGCGCAGGGCCCGCTGCAGCAGGATGTGCAGGCGTCCGTCGACACTGTCGTCCGGGGCAGCGGCGAGATCGCCGATCAGGGCCTGGAGCCGGTCGGTGAGGGCATCGGAGACCCCCTGGTCGTCGGTGGAGGCGGTGACCAGCACGCGCCTGCCCTCAGCGGGCAGCTGGGCGAAGGGCAGCAGGGCCCGACGCAGGTCGTCGCGGCCTGTCGGCAGAAACTCGAAGGCGCCACTGGCGAAGGTGTTGATCCGCTTGTCGCTGAGGCTGATCGGTGCGGTCGAGCGCCGCAGCTGCACGTTCTGACCGGAGGAACGCAGCTGCACCTCCGGGGGCTGGGCGTCGACGGCTGGATTGAGCCCGTAGGTGAAGGGCTCCCGAACCCCGAAGGCCTGCCAGCTGGTGCCGCTGTCGCGGCTCACCTGAAGATCGCCACCCGGTGCGAGGTAGGAGACCCGTCCGCTCTGACCGCTGCGCAGGCTCGCCGGCGGCAGCTCGATCACGAGGGTCTGGGCGGCTCCGGGCTTGAAGCTCACCCGGCTGGGCAGCAGGGCCCTGTCGTCGACCACCACCACGAAACGGCCCGGATCGAGGTCGCTGCGGGCCGGATCGAGCCCGGCCACGCTCAGCTCAAGGCGCTGGCCGCCCACGGCGGTGGCCGCCCGATCGAGGAAGGGATCGAGGGCGTTGCCTGAGGCATCACGCAGGGCGGCGGCATCGAGCCGATGCACCACCAGGGTGGCGCCGGCGGCCAGGCCGTCGGGAAGGGTCAGCCGCAGGGTGCCGTCGGCACCGATCGTGCTGGCGGGTGCGTGGAGATCGGCCGTGCTCAGCAGGCTCGGGGCCGGCACCACCTCCGGGGGGGCGTCACAGCAGCCGGCCGGGGTGGCGGGATCGGGCCGGGCCAGCAGGCGCAGCCGAAGGCTGAGGCCGGCATCGCTGAACAGGCCGTTGACCAGGCCCACGAAGCCCTCGGCGGTGAGTACCTGG
>Ga0194116_10001311_pt1 | contig 36026 bp, 36 predicted proteins | sample TA2MahsurfametaG_4_FD_148617 | JGI IMG/M metagenome (GOLD analysis project Ga0194116, IMG submission 148617) | Freshwater microbial communities from Lake Tanganyika, Tanzania - TA2015008 Mahale S9 surface | ecosystem: Environmental > Aquatic > Freshwater > Lake | place: Tanzania: Lake... | reverse complement strand
CAGGCCTCAACTTTGCAAGAACCTCATTGCTTGTCTGGCCAACGTTTCCCTTGCTTTGTATCTTCTCTGCAGCATCTTTGAAACACTCCACGACTTTTAACAATCCATTCGGAGCCTGTGAATGCTTTGGAAAATACTGCCAGTTAATAAGGTTTTTAGACACGAAGGAACCCTAGATTATGTCGGTTGAATGTGGAATAGTCTTCCTTGAAGGACAGTTGGTAGAGCACGGTGACTCACTGAGAATGCGTAAGCAGACTCAGGGAGGCTGTGTAGGAGTGCTTTAACGTAAGTTAAAGATTCCTATACGACTCTTAATCACCGGGTCGGGGGTTCGAAACCCTCACAACCCACCAGATTTACACGGGATTTCCCGTATTTGGTGGTTGCGATACAACGTACTTTCACACTCGGTCGGCAGTAAGTCGGCAATAGAAAACTTCTACCAGTGTCGCTTTTCGCATAAACCCAGGCTGATGCGTGCGTACAACAGTAGTTTGGTTGTTATCGCATATGTAATTTAAATTTCCTGGGTATGTGACTGAAAAAAGTGAGGTGATGAGTTCATGCCTGACAAGACCCCAGAGATTAAGTATGCTGGGCAATGTGGTAAATAGCGAATATGTAACAATACCTTCTTTAATTCCAATTCCTGACATTATGCAGTCAAAAAAAGTCCTGGCAATTCAAGCACACTACGACGATACTGACATTTCTGTTGGTGGTTTAGTCTCTTTACTGACAATGCAGGGAGCGGAAATGCTCTACGTTACAGCTACAGATGATCTGGCAGGACTTGTTGATTTAGATCTACATAAAGATGAGGCGACGCTCGCTTTAGATGAAGAGTCATACAGTGCTATGAAGACTTTAGGTGTTTCAGGTTTAATAAAATTAGGACTTCCTGATGCTGGTGATTGGAGTATTCATGAGCTGAGAAATAGTTTAATTTCTGTGATACGGCAGTACCAACCAGATTGTGTTATCACTCTTGACCCCTGGTTAAATACGGAGGCTCATAGCGACCATTATAAAACAGGATTTGCAGCAGTAGAAGCTTGTATTTTATCCGATGTACTTGGAGTCGCTTGTGGGCATGTGACAATTCCGGATAAATTTGTATCTTCAGAGAGCCGTGCCATCAGCTCTGTAGGATTATTTACAACTTCTGAGGCAAACTCTTTTTTTGACATAACAAAGGTTTTAGAAAAAAAGTTGCTTGCTATCTCCAATTACAATAGCCAGTTCTCGCCCAAAGACATGAAAGAGTTGCTCAGAAACGTAGAGAATCGTGCGAAACATATAGCTAATCTTGGCCTTGGCTCAGGAAAACTTAATCGTGATGCAGAATACGCGGAGTGCTTGAAAGTGCTAAGTCCCCGTGCCCTCCACGCCGCTCGCTAACGACGATCAAAAATACTTTCCAGTAAACTCTTTGAATTACAAATGTATCAATTAAAGACATCTTTGTGTAATCACTGTGTCAAGCCAGACATTGCGTAATTATTGATAATCTGGCGTCGCATGATCATGAATACTAGTAATGCTGGAACACAGGCTAGCAAAGAGCCTGCAAAAATGGTTCCATAATTTGTGGCATAGGTCCCTTGTAGTAGTGACAAACCGACAGGGAGGGTGTACATATCTAACTCCTGAGCCACCATCAAAGGCCAAAGATAATTATTCCACACACCCAAGAATGACACAGCTGCAAGTGTTGCAAGTGGGCCTTTTGTCAGCGGAGCAATAATTCTCCAAAAAACACCTAACTGAGAACAACCATCAATTAGTGCAGCATCAATTAATTCTCGTGGTGTACTCAGTAAAAACTGCCTCATCATAAAAATACCAAAAGCACTTATGGCTGATGGCAAAATTATTCCCATATGAGTATTAACCAGACCAAATTTTGCTGTTCCAAGAAAGAGTGGAATCATAATTGCCTGAAAAGGCATGACTAAAGCTATGATGACCAGAACAAAAAGAGAGTTTTTCCCTCTAAATCTAAATTGGGAAAATCCATAACCCGCAGATAAACTTGATATTAAAATGACTACAGTCGAAACTAGTGAGATTAACACGCTATTCATAAAGAATGTTAAAAATGGCGCAGTAGCAAAACCATCACGAAAATTCTGTAATGTCCACGAACCATTAAAAGCAAATAAATTGAGACTAAATATCTCCGATGAAGGCAAGAATGCCGCTTTCCAGGACCAAAGAAGAGGTACTGCCGTTAAGCCTGTTATAAAGAATAGAAAGAAGTAATTAAGCAGTTTATAAATATCCAATTTTTTTCGCTTTGAGGGACTGTAATCTTGATAAGGTTTGTTTGGCGCTTTTAGAAAGAGTGTCATCTTCTACTTCTTACTAAGCTGAATTGAATTACAGCTACAAGAGACGACACTAAGGCTAAGGAAACAGCAATTGCTGATGCAATACCTATCTGTAATCTCTCGAAAAGTACCTCATAAATTAGTCCCGCTAAAACTTTTGTTGTTTCGGCTGGTCCACCGCCGGTTATCAAGTATGGTTGTGTAAATATTTGTAGCGCGTCAGAGGTAGCAATAATTCCAACAAATAAAATTACTGGCTTCATAACTGGAAAAGTGATCCACCTCAATTGTTGCCATTGATTTGCTCCATCCAAACTTGCGGCTTCGTATAACGAAGGGGTTATACCTCTGAGCCCAGTCAACATAATCACGACATAGAAACCAATATTGGTCCACAGTAGAACGAGAATTAGGGATGGAAGAGCTGTTGAAATCTCATTCAGCCAATCAATATCTAAACCGAGATACCGATTCAACAACCCGTCACCCCTCAATGTAGCTCCCCAAATAAAAGCTGAAACCACGGACGGGTAAATAACTGGAATGAACAATATCGTTGAGAAGATTCCAGTCCTTGAGCCCTTGGAGATCGCTAAAGCGATTAGAAAGCCAATGAGACTTCCAGGAAGAGCGAGTCCTAGTCCCATCTTTAGAGTAACAACTAGGGCTCTTAAAAACTCTGTATCGGAGGTCAAGAATTGGTAATTTGCTAGCCCCACAAATTTTGCTTCTGAGCCTAAAGTGAAATCTGTCAAGCTATAAATGAATGAGATAGCGACAGGTGTTGAATTAACTAGAGCAAAGAGAGCTAATACTGGTAGGACAAATGCGAGACCAGCCCTAGCTTCTTTTCGCGCAAACCTACCACTCATTACTAACCCCACTCACCAGAAATTTATCTTAAGCCTTGGGGGTGTGGCATCTGTTGGGAGTCGTTTCTAAAAAACATGCCACACCCTACAAGTCACTCAAATACGCAATTGATTAGTTATACAGCAGCCTTATTGCGGCCTCCTGCGCGGTCTTTACCGCCACATCTGGCGCAACAGTTCCTAGAATGACTGAATCAATCATGAGCTTGACTACATCTGTCCATTGAAGATACGAGGTTACGGCTGGTAAAAATTCCCCAGTTTCGATTGCCTTTTTGAATTCAGGCCACCGCTCAGACTTCGCTGTCTCTTTGGATTCAAAAGTTTTTTTGTCACCCAACCAAATGCCGGTTGAGTTGAAATACTCTTGACCCTTGCTTGTGAGCCAAACTCCAAACTTCCATGCCTCTCTCGCCACTTTTGATGTCTTTGGCACCAGAAGCGAGTAAGAGTAGATAGCGCCGCCAGCAGGCTTATCAGAGGCATTGAACACTGGAAGTTGACCAACATCGTAGTTTTCATAAACCGCTGGGTACCCAGTCTTTAGGTACGGCACATACCAAGATGCAGCGCTCATATTCATTGCGGACTTTCCTTGAGCAAACAAGTCAGCTGCAGTTGCTCCTGCTATCGGACCCACAGCTGGGTCGATGCAATTATGTGTTTTTACGAGATCTCGCCAAAGTGTTAATGATTTTATTACTGCTGGCGTGTCTAACATTGGCGTCTTGCCATCAGCAGTAATCAATTTACCGCCAGCAGCGCGAACAATTTGATCAAACACTTGATACATTTGACCTGAGCTATTTAGCGGGAGCACTAGAGCCGTGACTCCGGGATTAGCGCTCGAGATTGATTTGCAAGTCGCGATTAACTCATCCCAAGTCCTTGGAAAAGACTTAATTCCAGCCTTAGATGTAAACGCTTTATTAATCCAAAAAGTATACGAAGCGACTTCGTGGGGAATTCCAATCTGCTTCCCGTTCCACTTAAAAGCATCTTTCACCGCAGGTGAGAACATTGAATCAAAATATTTTTTGCCTGCCGCCGCGCCTTTATGTTTGTTCCCGTAGACATCTCCGTATGTCGAGAAATCTACTGATGTCAATAGGTTCTTGGAGGCTAATTGTGGCACAACTCTTCTAATGACGTTCACCAAATCTGGCCCAGTTCCTCCAGCAATTGATGTCGCTAATTTGGTCACAATTTGCGCACCTGGAACTGGAAGGTAATTAATCTTTACATTTGGATATAGAGCCTGGTACTGATCAATTAAAGTCCTCTCAAATGTATTTGTAGGCGCATTATCATGAGTCCAGTAGGTGATCTCTACCGGCGCCACTTTTTTCTTTGCTGCTAAAACAGGGTTAAAACTAATTGGCAAAAGTGTAAAAACTAACACCAGCGACAATATTTTTTTCATTAACGCTCCTTTACGACAATTTAGTGGAGGCTATGCCCCTTCCTAAGTTTATTTTTGGTCTAAATTGTGTCAAGAGGTCAGGACTTATCTACTTTAATTCTGGGACAAAATACGCTGGTATAAATTTGATGATTTCTTTGCAAATTTATCGGATAATCCGTCGCGTATGACCGGCCGTGGTCTAAATAGGACTAGTTTTGGGAAGAAACCGAATACAAAGCCTAAGAAGGTTCAGCACTCTCTCAGAATCCAGAACTTCATTAACGCTTTACGCAGAAAAGAGAAACATTTAATATTTATTTCAGTTATTTGCTTGTTCCGTCAAATTGAAGACTTTTACGTTCAGCAAAGCGCGGGTATACCTCAATGACTTAATAGAATCGGCTCACACACCACCTTTCACTCGTAGGTATTCATGTGACCGTAAAAACTATTTTCACAAAAGGCTACCGAGAAGTTTATTCGCGACTTCTATGACTTTCTCAGTTGCACCCTCCCCATAGATCGATCTACCCACTTCGTACCCATGCTCCTTAAAGTCTTTTCGAAGTGGAAAATAGTCAAAATAGCCGTTGGCGTAGCCGATTAGAATTGTGTTTTTGAAAGGAGATTGACTTCGGATATGCTCTCCGACCTCTACTAGGTACTCTCCCGGTAGGCCAAGAAGCACTAAATCTCTAGAAAGTCGAATGGCCTGTATCTCCAAATTGTCCGAACCTGCTTGATACCTTGGATTTGGGTGCGTCCATCCGTACCTTTTAGCCTTCAGGAATGATAGTCGCGGCTGATAAATTTTCCTGTTTGCCAAGCTAGAGTCTAATCTAATTTTATTCTCAAGTTCGACTATCTCGTCTTTGTCCTCTTCAACATTCTCCGGCCTTTGTCTAATCAGTGTAACGAACTCACTTCTTACCGTAATTCCCTCAATTTCAATGACTGAACCGGCAATCTTTTTTTGTGGAGTATCAATGTCCCAGCTCAAGTTTACTCCAAAACGATCAGAACCTAGCGCTCTTGACTTGTATGCAGCGGCTAATGCTGCAGAACCAACAATATTACCATTTATCTCAACATTTTCCCAAGTGTGCGCTTGCCAAGTTGGATTTATATCTCCACACATTCCCTGTATAAAGACACCAATTCCACCAAAGTTTTTTTCAATCAAGGATATTGCTACACCAGGATAGTCAGCTGAGAAACTTAAATTATCGTATTCCATTATCGTTGGGTGGCATGCAAATGCCACGATGGTAGAGACCGCTTGACCTTGCAAATTTGCTGCTACAATCAAATCTAAACTTTCTTCGATCGGGCCCTCTGGGTCTCTTCGGTTCTGACTAACTCCCTCTACGCCTGCTCGAAGCAGCTTTAAAACTACCTGCTGCTTACTTGCTTTCGCATTTTCACCTGCCTTGCAAACCATATCCTTTAAAAATGCAGTGTATTCAGGGTCAAGTAAATTGCGCACCGCGGCTGGACCAGCATGGGTATGCGTGGCAGCAATCATAATATTAGACTTTTGCACACCAACTTTTTGACTTAGGTCAGTGCGAAGAATCCCAGTTAAATCATCCCCGACTGCTACCAAATCACAAACTACAATCAGAGCAGAGACAGTTCCGTCATACAAATAAATTGCGCGGGCAAATAGGGGATCATGTATTCCATTCGATTTGTCGAGACGGTTACCATATCCGCCCATTAACATAGGTTTTGCAGGAGTTATGTCTACTTTCGCGCATCCAAGCCAAAGTGTAGAAATACTTGACATAGCATTATCCCCGCGCTGCTTTTAATTTGAAGAGACTTGCATCTTGGAAGTCGGGATCAGGGATTTGCTTGTATTCACTTTCCCTTTCAACCCTAAGTACTACTTCATACCTATCACCTCGGTAAATGCACTCTGCAGTCATGAATGGAACTTCATATTGATTCGCATCAACCATTCGCATTCGTAGACATGGGATTCTTTCATCAATCTGCAGATTCCGACGCTCTGCTGCCGTTGGCATGTACGCCGAAATGTGGTTGCTTGCATGCTGAACAAAAACATTGTACTCCAAAGCAAAGTAATCGTAGAGCGAGCCGTAAAGAGTCTTGCGATCTAGTCTAGGAATCACCGTCTGGGAAATGTAAAGAGTTTCCACTCCGATCGGAAGACCGTCCCCCAATCGAACCCTCTTAACTAGAAAGAGTTTACTCTCTGGCTCAATTCGCAATCGCAGAGCTATCTCCTTGTTGGCCTTCGTCTCTCGAAAAGCCAAGATCTTTGATGACGGACTTACGCCACGCGATAGCATTTCTCTACTGAAAGATCGCAGTTCTAGTTGTGAGGCAATAATTGGCCGGTGCAGATAAGTTCCAAATCGTGGCTGTTTTATAAGATGACCTTCTTGAGTCACCGCTGCAATAGCTCGACGCAAAGTCATTCGACTTACCCCAAACTTCTCGGCAAGAAAACGTTCGCTCGGAAGTTGCGAGCCTTGCGGTAAAAAGGAAAGAAGTTCAAAGAGTTGTTGCCTGGCTCGTTGAACTCCTGAGGCCGTGTTCATGGCTTCTATCATAATTAGAGAGAGATAATAAGAAAAGAGTCAATTTTGTAATGAGGCCAAGATGTCATGGACCCGCTCCTCTAGTAAGTTAACGGGGACCACCTCACTCACAACCCCAGGGCTGTCGGCTGGAGCTTGAGTCTTAGACTCCTCTAGTTTGAAGAGTGGCCTAAAGGCTCTACTAACAACAGCGATCTCACCATCAGGAACCAGAATGACGTGATCTGCAGTAAACCCCAAAGCGCTCAGCGAGAGATGAATAGCTGCGACTGAACTACCAGTGACTATCGCTAATCTAAATGATGAATAGGTAGCCATAAGTCGCATTAATTCCGCCCCCTCAACGAGCGCTCCGCACGCTTCTTCTACCGAACCCGGTCGGATACCACGAGTGTCAATATGGGTAACTAGTGGTGCGCCAAGGGCTTCACACACTCTCAGAAATGCATTTAATTTTGTAAATTCTCTCTTTGCAGGATCACCCCAATCCTGCTTAAGGGTGATTTCTCCATAGAGTCGCTCACCAGAGCGCTTAATCTCTGTTTTAATTTTCGAACCTATGTAGTCCTTATATGAAAACGCCAAACTGGCAGAGTCGCCGAAAAGTACTCGAAAGAGAGTATCCAGTGATGATTCCAGCTGAATTATATCCCTAAACATTCCTGTCGGGATTCCACTTTGCATGTGAACTTCAAACCCTCCGATTTCCTCTTTGGTTTCCGGTATACCAGTCATGGCTTTGACCAACTGTGGTCCAGTGATGAACAGTTGCGCTCCATTTATGAAGAATGAGAATTCTGATAAACATGTTAGGTAAGCGCCTATGCCTGCTGTTGGTCCGATCACAATAGATATCATCATGAAGTTCCTCTCCACAATAGCGCGCTGAAGCACTTCCGCAATTTTGCGTAGCCCTTGTGCGCCTTCAGAAATTCGAGCTCCTGACGTACTCCAGAGAAAGATGAGTGGCAAACTTTTTTGCGATGCCATTTTGAAAGCTTCTTTGACCAACTCGCACTCCACGGCGCCGATTGAACTCAGTTTTGGATCTGGATTTGATGCAACAACGAGAGTTTCAATGCCATGGAAATTACCCTTTAAGAGATTTAAACTAGCGCTCGAATTGATTGTCCTGTTGTTACAATTGAGGAAAGTGAGAGCTTTCGTTATAGCCTCCTGGGGTTCATAGTTTTCAGACATGGGTCGCGTCATATTTGGCTGCATATTCCTCGAGCATCAAGTTATTGCTCGATGATATTTTTAAGAGTCGAGCCAACTTTGCCCTTACAAAAGAGTTGTCGGATAGAACTCCACCAATCACCCTAAGTTCCTTGGTAGAGCGGATCATGCACTGTGGATGATTTCTCAGCTCGAAATCCATATCCACCCATAGTCATCGACACTTTGGGCGTTATTTCTTGCTTCGCAGCACCAACCAACCTTGTCATAGTCGTATATCACTAATTCCTTGGGACGTCGACAATCTTGCCGGTTTCAAGAGACTCATGAAGCGCCACTAACAATTTGGTATTTGCTAGTCCATCCTCGATGTATTCCATAGTGTTATCTTTCTTGATAACCCGCTCTATAAATGAGTTCCATGCCGGAATTCGCCAAGCGAGAGTTCTTGGGTAAGTGAACTTCTCAGGTGTCGCCTTCCAACTGGTCTGCTCAAAGGTGTCCATCCAGAGCGACCCTTCGGTACCAACAATCTGATACTTAAAGTCGACAACATAAGGGAGTGAATCAGGTAGCACCCAAGCCGATTCATAGATTCCGTCGGTGCCGTCGTCATACTTGACCATCGCATGGACATAGTCCCAAGTTGGGATCCCCATACCTGCCAATTTGGTCTTGGTTCCGTTGGCCCAAACCTGTACCGCGTTCCGCCTCCCAAACCACCGAGTTAGATCGAAGCAGTGGCTCAATAAGAACCATGCGCTGGTGGACTGGCCAGCCCAGGCGAGATTCTTTGAGGGTGAAACAATGGTGTTGTTTAGTCGCACGTTGTAACAAAGCAACTTTCCGACTTCATTAGCTTCTACCGCCTCCTTGGCGCGAACGAACGGCGGATTAAACCGGTTGCTGAAATTAACCTGGCAGACAATGTTGTTTCTCTTCGCGGCTGCAACCATCTGTTCAGCATCTTCACCCTTAGTAGCTAACGGCTTTTCAACCATGATTGCCACTTTTGCATTTGCTGCAGCAACGAATGGTTTTAGGTGTGCTGGGTCTGGAGTTGCAATATAGACGGCGTCTAGGTTGCACTCTTCAAACATCTTCTCCATTGATGTGTAAGCAGGCACGTTTAGCTCCTTGCCAACTCGGTCCACTAACTCTTGGTTTAAGTCGCAGACTGCTCCGAGCTGACCACTCTTATAGTCTTCGCGCGACAATGACTTTGCCGCATCCAACCCCATTACGCCGAGACCAATAACACCGAACTTAACCATTTTCATTACCTTTCTAAATTTTTCGATTGATTAATAAGGACTCTACCTCGCAAAAGACCCGCTGCGCCACCTCCCGTCGAGAAGGACACCCGTTACATTCAACGAGCTATCCAAAATCGCTATATCAGCGCATTTGCCCGGCTCTAGGGAGCCGTAACGATCAGCAACCCCCATAAGCCGTGCAGCATTTTGGGAAGCGATTAAGGAAAGTTGAGGTAGATCCAAGTTGGAATTCTTTGCCGCATTTTTCAGTGCCATATTCATATCGAGCGCACTTCCAGCCAGGGTATCAGTGCCCTTTATCTTGATTGTCATACCGTTCTTGTCAACAGAGCGGCCATCAATTCGAGGGGATTCACCGTCTGGCATACCTGCCAGGGGGACCGCATCAGTTATGAGAATTGTTCTATCTACTGGTCGACTCTTGAGCAGGATGCGAAATGCCGCTGGGTGTACATGTACCTCGTCCAAGATCACTTCGGTGTATACCTCGCTTGAATCTAGAACGGCTCCAATTAGCCCAGGTTCTCGATGATTGAAGCCGCTCATCGCGTTGAACATGTGGGTTACCGATTGTGAGCCAGCCCGAAAGGCCACTAAAGCTTCTTCATAGGTTGCATGAGAATGGCCAGTAGATACTTGAATACCTTCCTTGAGTAGGAATGCAAGTAGATCCCTCCCTCCAGCAATCTCAGGTGCAAGAGTGACTCGCTTTATAAAACTATGTGATGCCGTTATCAATTCTCGGAACTCACTAATAGAAGCGATTCGTAGCAATGAAATCTGATGTGCGCCTGGTTTCTTCGCCGAAATAAACGGTCCTTCGGTGTGGATTCCAAGGACCCGCGACCCACTATCCACGGCGGAACTCTCCGAAAGTGCCGAGAGTGCGGACTTTAGAGAATCTAGATCAGCCGTACCAGTAGTTGCATAAAGTGAAGTAGTGCCTTTACTGAGGTGAAATTCACGAGCTGCTAAATGCTGGTTGAAATCTGCGCTGGAGAAACTCCCACCTGCAGCTCCATGTACGTGAACATCGATAAAACCTGGAAAGGCAATCTGCCCGCTTAGGTTGTAATTGGCTTTAGTTCCCGTATCACTTCCCGAAGGAATGGTTCCAAGGATTTTTCCTGATTTGATGATGAGACTTACGTCTTCTAGTACTGCATTTGGAAGTACAACTCGAAGATTGGTCAGTGCTATCCGTTCACTCATCAATTAGCACCAATTCGATCGTAGGCTTTGATTAGGGCGCCAAACAAGGGCGCTTCCGTCCCATGGAAACTCTTTTCAATCGGATATTTCCGACCACTGGGACTGCGTTTCTCACAGGCCACTAAGTACTTTTGAACAAACTTGAAGTAGTCCTTATGGTTAATTCCAAGCCCGCCGCCAATCACACAAAGTTCCATATCAATTATTTGAAAGAGATTGTAAATGCAGTTACCCAGAGCACTTGCCGCACTTACCAGATGCTCCTGTGAGTCTCCTTCATCCGCGAGATATTTACCCGATGCAATATCCTCAAGTCGCTCTCCATCTCTTGTTAGAGTTTGGCCCACTTCACCGGCAAAATTGTGGGCCCCACGAAGAATCTTCCCATCGATCATAATTGCGCAGCCAATTCCTGTGCTTGCTGTCAAATAAATCATGTTCTGGCATCGGCTCGAGCGAGCATCGAACTCAGCTACTAATCCGCAGCGAGTATCGCTCTCAAGAACCACATCTGCCACACCAGTGAGATCTCGGATTGACTCAACTAACTCCACATTGCGCCATTTGAGATTTCTGGCTGCAACAACAACACCGTTTTCTACATCCAGAAGACCTGGCGACGAAATAACAATTGACCTAACCTCACTATAGTCACACTCATCACCCGCCATACTTTTGATGAGATTCCTCTTGAGATCCTCTAGGAAGGCGTGAAAATTTCCAACTGTGGTCGAAAATTGTCGCGTTGAGACCTGTTTTTTACCCTTGGCCAATCCAACAAGAGTCTTTGTTCCACCAATATCAATACCGATTACCCGTTCCATAGATCTGAGTTTGCTAATTGCTCACATCTGGAGGGGTTTCCCGCTTGAACTGTGAGTTGGTTTTATCACCATGATCGACATTGGCGCTTACAAGTATTTGTGGCATCACTCCCTTGATCATTAGCTCTCGGGCAACAAGAAGATTTAGAGATTGGGCTATGAGTGTGAATCCAATAGTTGATAGCGAACAAATGCTCCTTCCGTCTGGAAGTTCCAGGGCGGCATCGCCAAAGACTGAGCCATTATCAATAAAATATGTGACAACTTCTATTAGCTTTTTACCAGAGGGATGACGTGATGCGACGCTATGAGTATGACGTCTCGATGAAATACCAACTGTTTTGATATTGCGACGATGACACTCAAGCGCCATATCTATTGGCGCACCATTGCGTCCTGATTGTGACGCGATTATAACAAAGTCATTTGCAGTCACCTCATGGTGATCCAAAAGTTTGATCCCATTCTTTGGTTCTCGTTCTGGAGCAGAGTCTCGAAGATCCCAGAAAGCATCGCGGATCTTGCTTCGAATATCTTGGAGATGCATGGATTGATAAAACGCCATGCCGCCTGCGCGACTAGTCAATTCCATTGCAAATGCTTGAGCATGACCGGCACCGAAGGTAAAGACTTTGCCACCCCGCAAATGCGTCTTGACAATCTCACTCGATACCGCTTCAAGACTTGAGGTATCACTTAGAACGGCATCTCGAACAAGTCGCAAGAAATAATCCATAGTGGTGACTAAATCAAGATCTTTTGGATTCCCCACAACAACCTTGACATCGTTTAGTTTTAGATTACTCACTATCAGCCTTTCACACTTCCAACTAAAAGACCTTCGACTATGTACTTTTTCGCAAACACAGTAAACATTAGAACTGGGATAAATAAAAACGCGCAGGCGGTGGCAAGGAGTCCATAATCAATATTTTTCTCTGTAATAAATCTTGTTATGAAGACTGTAACGGGTTTTGCCTTTGACTCTGACATAATAACGGGAACTAAGAACTCATTCCATGCGCCAATCAAAGTAAAGATTGCTACTGTGGTAATTCCAGGCATCAACAGAGGCCTTATTACGTGCCATATCACTTGCAATCTACTCGCACCATCTACAAATGCTGCTTCCTCCAGTTCAAGTGGAATTGATTTAATGAAAGCTACGAGGATCCAAGTTCCAAAAGGAAGAATGAGTGCTGTCAAAATAAGGACTTGCGGCAAGATCTTGTCGTACAAACCCAATTTTGAGACTATTGCAAACATCGGAACGAGAAGCACGATTGCGGGTGTTACCTGAACCAATGTGATGAGCAGTACCGCTAGGCGTTTACCGAAGAACTTAGTTCGCGCCAGTGAGTAAGCCAGCGGAGTAGCGACTATGAGTACCGAGATGGTGGTGAACACTGCTATCGAGAGGCTCACTCTTGCCGACGCCCAGAACTCCTCACTTCCTATCAAGTACTTGATATTTTCGCTTGTTACATCAAATTTAAAAAGCTTTGGTGGGAAATGCTCGGCATCAGCATTTGTCTTAAGGGTGGTAGACAGTGTATAAAACACTGGGAATAATACGATTACGGAGATAAAAGTTAGAAGTAAATACGCAAGCACCTTGGAAATTGGGCGTGATTTCATAGGATTAGACTTTCGTCATTTTCAAGAAAATGAAGTAAACCGGTAAGACCAGAATTACTATTGCTACCGCTATGGCTGAGGCGCGGGACGTATCAAAATAAGTAAATGCGGTCTTGTAGGCCAAGAATGGTAAGTTGACGGTAGATGAACCAGGTCCACCGCTAGTTAGCACGAAGATCGTGTCAAACATGCGGAAGGCATTTACACTCCTAATAATCGTTACGACGGCAATCACTGGCGCTAACATCGGTATAATCACCCTTAGGTTCGTTTGTATCCAATTCGCACCGTCAATAGCAGCTGCTTCAATTATCTCTTTAGGTAGATTGAGAATTCCTGCCATCAACACCAGAACGACGAATGGGAGGTGTCCCCACCACTCGAGAAAAATGATTGCAGCCAGAGCTGAAGTTGGTGATTCCATGTAATTGATATTTAATCCAACAAATCCCTGGAGCCACTTGATCACTCCGATATCTGGGTTGAGCATCAACGACCACATCATCCCAATAGCCACCGGAGTAAGAAGCATAGGAAGCATCATGATTGTCACAAAGGTATTGCTCCCGCGAAGAGATCTAGCCAAAGTTTTGGCAATTAAGTAGCCCGTGGTCAGCTGAGTCACGATACTGAAGAATGTAATTATTAAACTTACTTTAAGAGCTGATTCGAAGGTCGCATTTAATACGTCGCTGCGGTAATTTGTCAGGCCCACAAATTGAGTTGGGGCCATAGATAAGAGGCTACGGTTTGTTACTGAGTAGTAAAAGCCGGAGACAAGAGGAGAGAGAACGACAGCTATTAGAATTAGAAGTCCGGGAACAGAGAATAGAAATCCCAACCCGCGACCTTCCGTATAGCCTTTCTTCCTACGAACTTGAGCTTTCTCAGGCATCCAAACGCTCCATCACTCTGTTTTTGGTTTTGGGGACCCTGTTATAGCGAGAGATGGCCCTAGCTCCCTGAGCGGAGGCCATCTCTAACATGTGACTAAAGCCGTAGAGCTATTCCTCTGCTAGCTCTTGAGCTTCCCCGACTTGACAAAGATGGCGCGCAAATCTGCGTTCATCTTGGCAATACCCGCATCAAAGCTAATTTGGTTTGTCGCCATCGCATTCAAATTGCGATTGGTGACGTCCATAATCTCAGTGATCTCAGGTACGCGATAAAGTGGGATTGCTGTCTTATTCGCCAGGTTGAGAGTTGCATAATAAGGAGCAACTCGATTTAAGGTTGTAAGCGCGTCTCCCACAAGAAGGCGTCCCGTTGGAGGTGCGCCTGCCTCAAGAAATGCCTTGGAATTTGTCTTACCAAGCGTGTACTCGAGGAACTTGAAGCCCTCGGTCTTCTTTGATGAGAACTGATTCATTCCAATGAGCCAACCAAAGAGAAATGTTTCCTTTGAGCCATTCATCTTTGGAGCATCGGCAATCGCAAGTTTGTCAAAGACCTTCGGTGATTGCTTTGGATCACCAAGAATCGACCACCAGCCAGTTGCATTAAGCATCTGACAGACGTCTAGTTGCTGCATGGACTGCACAGCAGCCAGACCACCTGAAGCGATCACTGAAGCCGGGGTTGTGTACACAAGATCCATGGCCATACGGATTGCAGCCTTTGTTCTTGGATCATCGAAGGTTGGCTGATACGTGTTCGCATCAAAAAATGCTCCACCATAATTGTGGATCATCGCACCGATGCGAAATGCCGCAGCAGCAGGACCATATGGAATTGCTGAGCCAAAGTAGCCAGCATCCGCACACTTCTTTGCATTTGCTGCGTACTGCGTCCAGCTTCTAGGAACACGGAGACCTAGTTTCTGGTACAGGTCCTTGCGATACCAAAGAATGTATGGCTCGGTGGATAGAGGCAGACCTAGCCGCTTTCCGCCATGAGTTCCATATGCCTTCAGTTGCGAAGGGATACGCGTGTCCTGATATTCTTTTGATGCTGAAGCTCGAGGCCCAATGTCATCCAAGCAGCCAGCAGCCGCTAATGCGGTTAGGTGTTGTGAATCAAATTGGACAACATCATTTGTAGTTGATTTGGTCTGACATGCAAGCAGTAACTTGGTGACGATATCTGCTGTTGGGACAGTTACAAAGTTAACGTTGATGCCAGTCTTTTTAGTGAAACCTGGGCCCATTGCTTTCAACGCATCTGAGCTTGGGCTAACTGTTACGAATACTGTTATCTCGGTAGCTGCTCGCGCAGGCACAACCATTGAGACAATCAACCCGAGGGCTGCAACTACAGAAACAAGCGCCCGGGTGGCTAACTTTCCTCTCTTCATTAACATTACCTTTTCCTTTCTAAGTGAAGTCCTTGGCAGTACGAACTTTTTTTCGCTCTCCAACTTCCTAATCAAACCACTGACCCCCAACTCTATCCCATAGCAACCAAAAAAATATAGCGTTACAAAAAATTGGCAGACTCATTCGTCTTGCACAATTGAGTCAAGGATGATTCTTCAAATTTAGACCAGTCTGAAAACATGGCTTTACGTTGAGCACAAAGTGACGCTCTGCTAACCTAATGAATTAGACCAGGATAGTCCAGGATCAGCGAAAGTGGGGTTCGTTGTGAGTGAAGATGTCTATTTTGTAGCAGGACTTCGCACTCCGTTTGGCAAATACGCAGGTGCCCTCTCCGGAATTCGCACCGATGATCTTCTCGTCATTGTAATCAAAAAATTGTTGGAGCGATTGAATATTCCTGGAGATGCTATCAATGAAGTTGTCACAGGTTGTGTTAATCAATCTGGCGAAGACAATCGCAATGTAGCCCGCATGGTGACCTTACTCGCTGGCTTACCCAAGGAAATTCCGGCCATAACGGTAAATCGACTATGCTCATCTGGCCTTTCAGCAATTAATTATGGAGTAAGGTCAATCATCGCTGGTGACAACGACCTTGTCTTGGTTAGTGGCGTTGAATCAATGTCACGCGCACCTTATGTAATGGCGAAGCCAACCCGAGCCTTTGCCAGACCCTCTCCAGAAGTATTCGACTCTGCCATTGGTTGGCGATTCGTGAATCCAAAGTTTCAGGACTCTTACCCTCCTATAGAGATGGGAGAAACGGCAGAGAGAGTTGCCTCGCTCTATCAAATATCAAGAGAAGATCAAGATGATTTTGCTCTTAACTCACATAACAGAGCTATAGCAGCTTACCAATCAGGTTTTTACAATAACCACGTATTGGATATGCGTGAGCTATCTTCCGGTACGGTGCCAGTGGAAGCTCTCATTGCTAGAGATGAATCATTGAGGTTGAATATCTCAATCGACTCTCTTGCAAAACTAAAACCTGCTTTTGTTTCTCAAGGAACTGTAACGGCTGGTAATTCGTCTCCGCTGAGCGATGGCGCTGCGGTTATTCTTATTGCAAACTTAACGGCATGTACCCGTTATGGATTACGGCCGATCGCTCGTTATGTGGCATCTGGAAATGCAGGAGTAGACCCTGCAATTATGGGAATCGGCCCCGTGCCTGCCACCCAAAAAGCTCTCAAGAAGAGTGGTTGGAGTCTCGATAGCATTGATCACTTCGATATTAACGAAGCCTTTGCTGCTCAAGTTCTTGCTGTGCAACGCGCTCTTGATTTCCCAATGGAAAAGCTGAACCAAGAGGGTGGTGCAATCTCAATTGGCCATCCATTAGGAGCGAGTGGTATTCGTTTGGCATTAACTGCCATGACTCGAATGACCAACAAGTCTGGATCAAGGCGTGCGCTCTTGTCAGCCTGCGTCGGCGTTGGTCAAGGAGAGACCATACTTATTGAGAGTTGCGCGTGAGAATTATCGAAAACCTAGAGGAGTTAGAGCGAAAACCTAACCAGCTCCTTGGGATTAGTCCAAGTGTGCATATAGACCAAGAGAAAATTGATCTCTTCGCCACTGCAACGGGAGAGGACCAGTGGATTCATAATGATCCAACCGCATCCGCATCTGGTCCCTTTCGGGGGACTATCGCACAGGGTCACCTAGCGCTAGCGACAATCGTGAGGCTCGAAACGCTAACGTACGAGATCAGGGGTGTTAAGATGCGCATCAATTACGGTTTGGATCGACTTCGTTTCATAACCCCTTTAAAAGTTGATTCCGATATCTTCGCGGAAATCTACTCAACTAAGATTGAGCGAAGTGGGGATAGAGCAAAGCTTTTTAAGGATGTAACCCTCTTTGCCAAGACTGCAGATACACCAATATTGAAGGTCAGTAAGATTACGTATCTGGTGCTCGAGTGATCAGCAAGATTGTGCCGTCGCTCCAGGACGCCATTTTGGGTCTTAATGATGGAGATACGTTACTTATTGGAGGTTTTGGAAATTCTGGGATCCCAAATAACCTGATTCGGGTAATAATTGAATCGGCAATAAAAGATCTCTCAGTTGTAACGAATAATGCGGGTAGTGGTGATTCTGGTGTGGCAGCGTTAATAAAGTCAGGTGCCGTCCGAAAGATAATATCCTCGTATCCTCGTTCTAGGGGCTCAGTCTGGTTTGAAGAGTTCTATAAAAAGGGTGCAATCGAGTTGGAACTCTTGCCTCAAGGAAATCTGAGCGAGGCGATTCGAGCAGCTGGAGCGGGTATCGGAGGCTTCTTTACCCCCGTCGGGGCAGGAACACTCCTCGGGAAAGGGCGAGAGGAGCGGATAATCAACGGAAAATTACACATCTTCCAAGAACCTATCGGCGGCAACATGGCAATTATTTCGGCAAAGCTCGCGGATCGCTGGGGCAATCTCACATACAGCACATCGGCGCGAAACTTTGGCCCAAGCATGGCTATGGCGGGAAAGGTCACGGTTGTGGAGGTCCGCAAGATTGTTGCACTTGGGGATCTGGATCCTGAAATAATCATTACGCCTGGAATATTCGTTGACCGAGTGGTGGAGGTCGTATGAGTAATTGGGAGCCCTTCACCAAAGTTGAAATGGCTAGGAATATAGCCCGTGATCTCCGCGATGGCCAATATGTAAATCTCGGTATAGGTATGCCAACAATGGTTGCGGATCAGATTGACCCAAGTATTGAAGTCGTGCTTCATAGCGAAAATGGCATCCTCGGAGTCGGTCCTCGTCCAACTCCTGGCAAAGAGGACCCAGACTTGATTGATGCTGGAAAAGACTTCGTCACTCTTCGTACCGGCGCTGCAATATTCCATCACACCGATTCATTTGTGATGATGCGTGGCGGCCATCTTGATGTAGCAGTGCTTGGTGGATTTCAAGTGAGCCAAGAGGGCGATTTAGCAAATTGGGCGACTGATGATGAGACCTATCCACCCGCAGTGGGTGGAGCTATGGACTTGGCATCTGGAGCAAAGGCAATCTATGTAATTATGACGCACAACTCCCGCGATGGTAAGCCAAAGATTCTCAAGAGATGCACTTATCCGCTAACCGCACCAAAAGTCGTACATACCGTTTATACCGACCTTGCAATTCTAGATTTTCGTGGTGGTGAGATATACGTTCGAGAGATGACCCCGGGGTTGACACATGAAGAGTTGATGGATCGAACTGAGGCGCGACTTACTTTCTAGATTTCCTACACATTCGGTGAACCGGTCACATACAAGACCTGTCCGGTCACAAAGCTAGATTCTGGATTAGCGAAAAAGGAGGCAACATGTGCAATATCGCTAGGTTTTCCAGTTCTATTTACCGCTGCCCGCGCCTTCATTGCAGTTATTATTTCGTTCCAATCTTGGCCAGTCTTCTCAGCAATCGCCCTAGTCATATCAGTCTCAATGAACCCAGGCGCAATTGCATTTACGGTTACTCCAAACTTACCCAGTTCGATTGCGAGGGTTTTAGTTAATCCTTGTACTGCCGCCTTAGAGGTTGCATAATTCGCCTGTCCCCGATTACCAAGTGCGGAACGCGACGAGATAAAGATGATTCGCCCGTACCCCTGTTTCACCATTTCAGCTTGACAGAGTTGAGTCACATGGAACCCCCCAGTTACATTCACATCAAGAACTTGTTGCCACTCATCAAAGGTCATCTTGTGAAAGAGCGCGTCGCGGGTGATTCCCGCGTTATTCACTAGAACATCAATCCTTCCGAATTTAGTGAGGACTTGAGAAATGGCGCTTATCACATCGTTTCTATTCGTGACGTTGGCGCGAAGCCAGAGCGATTTTGAGCTATCTATATCTCCCATCTGGTCTAAATTTGATATATCTAAGTCGATTCCTACTACCCGATATCCTTCAGTCAAAAACTTCCTGGCTATCTCCGCTCCGATTCCCTGGTTCGCGCCTGTGATTATGGCTACTTGCCCATCCATCGAGCTCATTTTTCTACTCTATCTAAATAATTCTCGATACGCTATACCTAGGAAACGTTGATGGACTTGGAGTATCTAAGATGAGTAAAGACCCTGTTCACCCTTTCGACTTAATTTCTATCGATTCTTTGTTGACTACTGAAGAGTTAGAGATTCGCTCTTGGGCACGCAAGTTCAGCGATAGAGAGCTTAAACCGAATATCAACGAGTGGTTTGAGAAATCAAACACGCCAACTAGGGATCTGATGCATGAGTTTGGCAAGCTCGGTTTATTTGCTATGAACAACAATGGCAATGCGCCAGTATCCACTAATGCCGTTGCCTATGGCCTTGCGTGTATGGAATTCGACGCGGTGGACTCCGCGTTGAGATCCTGCCTATCCGTACAAAATTCGCTCGTTATCTACCCCATCCTTCAATACGGCAGTGAAGAACAGAAGGCCCAATACCTGCCCGGTTTGATTAGTGGTGCTGATGTTGGGGCCTTTGGACTTACTGAAGCTGACCACGGCTCGGATCCCTCAAGCATGAAGACCAATGTCCGCAGGAATGGAAAAGATTGGATCTTGAATGGTTCAAAAATGTGGATTACCAACGCATCAATCGCAAAACTTTTTATTGTCTGGGCACAGTCCGATGAAGGAATAGCTGGTTTCATAGTTCCTTCCGATTTGCCAGGAGTAAGTGTCCAAGAGATCCACGGAAAACTCTCCATGCGTGCTTCCAAGACTGGAGCGCTCACGTTTGAGAATGTTCACCTATCGGATAGAGCTCGGCTACATGGAGCAAGTGGGCTAAAGGCACCTCTCTCGTGTCTAACCGAGGCACGCTACGGAATCATCTTTGGCGTCATGGGTGCGGCCCGGGATAGTCTTGAAGTCGCAACCAGATATGCGCTTGAGCGAAAACAATTCAATCGCGAGCTCGCATCCTTCCAGTTGACCCAAGAAAAGCTTGTTCAGATGTCAACCTCACTTCTTACCGGGACCCTACTTGCAATCCACTTAGGAAGAATGAAGCAGAACGGGAAAATTACGCCCGAAATGATTAGCTATGGGAAGTTCAACAATGTAAAAAGCGCACTTGAGATATCCCGCCAAGCGCGAACCATTCTTGGCGCTGCCGGAATTACCTTGGACTACTCGCCACTGCGTCACAGCAACAACCTAGAGACAGTCTTAACTTATGAGGGTACTCATGAGATCCATCTACTTACTATCGGGCGTGCGTTGACTGGAATTCAAGCTTTCAAATGATCTCCTCCTGCGCAGTATCAACCAACCCATGAGCAATGTAATAGTAGGTCCAAAGATCATTGGGAACCTTGGGCTAATCAGATCCGCCTCCAACCCAACAAAGATCACACCGATGGTCGTTCCGGAAGTGAAGATAGAGAGATAGATACCGGCAAAGCGACCATTAAATCCATCAGGGCTCGCCTCCTGTATGTAGGCATTGAGTGAACCAACCATCAACATTCCAAATGCACCGGTTGCAATCAAACTGAGTCCAAAAAGCGCTGGTGTGGGGGCAAGAGCGGTCACTAATGCGCAGAGTGTAAATAGTTGGGTTGATCGAAAAATTCGTTCCACCGACATACGACTTTTCACCCGGGAAATAAGGATTCCGCCCAACCCGAAACCAAGTGCGATTGATGAGAAAACGTAACTGTATTGATCGATTGGCAAGTTGAATTCGAGTCGCGCCATAATCGCGATGAAGGTGGGAAAATGCATAGAAAACACTGAAACAACAAACACATGTAGAGCTACCAACTTAGTCTCCGCTTGTTCGCGAAGTTTACTCAAACCCTCTGCGACCGTTACTTGGTCTGGTCGCCCTTGCTGAACGTTAACGTCGTAGTTTTTTGGTCGGAGTACCCAGACCAAGATTGCCGTGCACAGATAGACAAACCCAACTATGTACTGAACGGCATGTACTCCAAAAGCTGCCGCAATCAAACCAGCCAAGATTGGGCCAACTAAGCGGCCAAAGTTAAAATTGATTGAGTTCAGGCCAATTCCCCGGGCCACCCTCTCGTTTCCGTTTAGCTCAGTTATATATGAGAGTCGCACTGGGCCATCTAACGCAGATACAACGCCAAAGAGCGTCGTTACAAGGAATAAAAGCCAAATTGTTAACTGCTCTGTCTGAATTAAATACCCAGAGACAGCAGCGATCACCGCAAAGCTTAGATTTGAGATTACGAGGACTTTTGCCTTGTTATTTCGATCTGCAATCTTGCCTCCTTGAAGGCTGAGTATGAAGGAGGGTAGAAACTGGAGTGATGTGACGATACCGAGAATAGCTGCCGAACGAGAGATGTCAAGCGCAATCCAGTCTTGGGTTACTCGTTGCATCCAGAGCGCAGAGTTTGTGAAAAGAGTTATTGCGAAAAACCAACGAAAACTCTTCCAATACATGACCTAAAACTTATGCCTAGTGAAGGATGAAATCAATTAAGCTTGCGCAACTTATCTCGACCATCTGGCCTCACTCTATCGAAGTACCATAGATGCTATCGAACAAGCATCTACGGCTTTATCAAGCTTAGCATCGCCATGGTGCGCACCCTCCTCTTAACTCACTTCCCTATCCCCAGTCCTGCTTAGTCACTTAGATCCATAACGACAGAGAGTTAGGCAGTAGCCGAGTTTTCTCATTATCAGCTGCAAAGCGAGTTAATTCCGTAAAAGTGCGGTTTCAATTTTTTCCCTCTTATATGATAATTGTGACGAAATAGCCATGGAAACCCAGTTACACCCGCAGAGTTGTTGCGGTGGTGAGGCAGTAGCCTTTCAATGAGGGCAGAACTTTAGCGTTCGTAAATCAAGTCTGAACTAACACGCTCAAATATCTGTGTCGACTCCTCGTTAATCCGTTTCCACAGGGCCTTTCATTTAAATCCTGAGTAATCACTTTCAATTTCGAATTGCATTTGAATAAGTTTGGGATTAATTAATTTCTTAACGGTTGGCTTCGAATATCTAAATTCCCCAAATACATTAGTTATACATCGTATACTTGAAAATTATTGCCGTGCTATAATTATCTTATGAGAATTCCACGCACTTATATATCTCTTTTTAGTAGATTTAACAGAAAACGGAAATTGAAATTCATAGAAAAGTATATAAGAAAAAATAACATAAATCACTGCTTAATTGTCGGAGCCACTCCGCTATTTTCAAATCAAATGTTTGAGAATTTGATTGAAAGGCAGATTGAGCAACTATGTGAGCATACGATTTTTAGTGGACTGGAAAACGATGGAGGAGATTGGCCAAACTGGGTTCAGGCCAATGGGTTGAATCTTCCGTTTAAAGATAAGGAGTTTGACTTAGTTATAAGTAATGCAGTTATCGAACATGTAGGGCAAAAACAAGAGCAGCGTTCTTTTATTCATGAACATGCACGAGTTGGCAAACATTGGATTGTAACAACACCAAATCGCCTTTTCCCTGTCGAAAGTCATACGGGAAAATTATTTGTTCATATGAGAAAATCTTGGACACACGAAAGCTACTCCAGAATTTTGACAAAAAAGGAACTATTAGAAATATTGCCAACTCCAGGAAGGGTAAAGGGAAATCTTATTTCTCCAACCTTTATTGCGTACGATTAACACAATAATTACTTCAGAAATACCAGCTTTAAAAAATGGAATCGCCCAATTCACTTAATTGCGATATGCGTAAGTCGTATCGATATATTCACCAGTTTTCCCTGTTAAAAGTAATAAGATAGGAAGACCTTGCTAGGTTTGGAAAACCACTTCTTACCCATACCTTCAATTGAACCAAGTAAAGCAGTAGACGGGCGAACTGGGGCGAGCGGTAGATAGGGCTTTCACAACTCGTCACATACCTAAATCCAGAATGGCTTTGAGTACGTCATTTAAGTCTAGTGCTTGATTCACTTCAACAAGTCCCACCGCTCGAGATCCGTGTCCATCCAGCCATCTCTATTAACAATCGCTCGCATTCAACTGTCATTATGTTTTTGACCTCTTCTTCCTGCACAGAAACCACACTGATGCCCCCTTTAAGTTACTTTGTCTAATCTAGGAAAATAGTGTTGTTGCATTTTTAGCACTTTGATTTGAGTGGTGTTTGAGAATTCTTATATATCTCCAGAGGTTTAAGAGAATTCTTTTTGTATAGGCGTATGACCTCGTTCTGAGACATCTTCCCAGTCATACCCTTATCCTGCCCCTAACTGCTGACTTTTGTAACAGAAAATTTTAAGTGGTGTCTATACATTTGTGTTGACCACTGATTAATCAATGTGGGGTCAAAGTAGATGCCCTTTAAAGGGTGGTTTTGGCGGGAGTTGAGCCACTTTGAGGCGAAGGATGGGTGGTTATGTAGGTTGCCCACTAAAAACGCCTCAACTCGAAGTCGGTTTACTTCTGTCTACACGCTTTAGTCAAGATTACTAGAGGTGTAGTACCTATATAGGTCCATCGAAGTTAATAACCTGGGGTAGGTCTGTCCGTTCCCAGTCCGTTTAGCAAGAAATAACTGGTGGACATGGAACCTAGAAAGAGTAAATAGTTGAGCGTGATTCTCGCGTAAAGAGTGAAGCAGTGAGAACAGAACCCCACGCCCAGTGATTACTCTTAATCATTGAGTCGGGAGTTCGAGTCCCTCACAACCCACTCTCGATCAAAGCAACATGGTAAATGTCCAAGTTTAAACACCTCATATTTTCATTGTCGGGAATACGCTTATTGCGCCCTCCCTGATCAACCGACTTAGTAGTGAACTTTTACTTATGAAATTCTCACTGACATACCACGAGTCGAAAGATTCAAATGGCCAATTCAATCGCACAAATCCTTTAGGAATAATTTTCAAATCTAATGATTCAAATTTATTAACATTACCGTTATGCTCAAGTACTATTAACGTTACTTTACAAATATTTTTTTCAAAGCCTTTAATTGCATCGATTTCACCACCTTCAATATCGATTGTGACCACCAAAAACTTTTCACCAGAATAATTTTCATCACAGATTTGGTCTAAGGTGATAGTGCTAACAAGATATCGATTGGAGGATTCCCTTTCCAATGTCCAATAATCGATTGGAAGTGAGGCAGTCAAACCTGATAATTCCGCATATTCGGATTCTGTAAAATCTACATCCAGGTTTGAGGAATGATAAACTGCTTTAAAAATCAATTTTGCAGTTTTTCGATTTCTAATTAAGTTGGTCCGCCAAGAAATACCCGGCTCGACCAAAATACTGCTGTACCCCAAATTATTTTCGAGCAGCATAGAGTTAGATAAAAATAACCCATCTGTAGCTCCAACTTCAATAATCACTCCAGGCTTCAAATCATTAATCAAACCGATAATCAAATCCTGTCGACATTGACTAAGACTTGCGCTTAACAATGATCTGTAGCGATATAGGTCATTATCGAAAAGGTATTGTGAAAAAAAGGAATCTACTTGTCTCTTAATTCTAAATGAATCAGTAGAAATTAAAATTTCTAATTTACTCGATATCAATTGCAAACTCCGATTACTTGGAAAGAGAAACCCTAAAATATTAATTAGCCTGCGTAGTGTTCGCTGAAACAGATAAATTAGCATTTTCTTCTTTACTCAAATCTGCACACAATAATACTTCTATCACGGCACTTTACCAGATTTCTTCTACCCATGAGGTCTTTTTCAATAAGTTTTATTTCCTACTTGTTGAGCTGTGTGAATTGAAACGATCATAACTAACAATTATTAACACAAGTGGCTCTAGGTTGAATCTGTACCGAAGATAAAGCTAATGAAGTGCCAACAGTGAGTGTTTCCATCTATTTTCACATATAATGGAGAAATGCGGTTTCACGGACTTAGAAGTCCAGACGAAGAAACAATTATTTCATTTGATTTCTGGGAAACTATACTTTTGAATAAGCAATCACCCGAATCTCACTGGATTGAGACCATGGAAATCCTTAAAATAGAGTTTGACTTAGAACTAGATGCAAAAACTTATGAAACTTGGTTTAATAAAATTTCGAGTTCAATCAGAAGATTAAATCAAGAAAACAGATCGGATTATGAGTATCGCGGTGAGCGCGCTTGGGCATACTTCTCAGCTCTTATCTTTTCAAATCTTTCGGAACGTATAAAATTCCAAAAAAGAGCGATAGATATCTATTTTCAACTCGCTAATTCAAATACGATTTTGAATGATAATATTAATAAATTTTTAAGCGATACACAACCTCACTTAGACCGTATAATAATTACATCAGATTTTGAATTTGGCCGGTACCATATTCACAAATTGTTAATTGAAAAAGGAATTACATTCCCAATAAACAATATATATGTATCCTCGGATTTTCTGTTGACAAAGTATTCAGGAAATCTTTTCCGCAAATTACAGAAAATGTTTCCAGGCAAAACTCTCATTCACATAGGTGATGATCTAAAAAGTGACTTTATAATGGCAAAAAAAACAGGAATAAAGACGCTTTTCCGCGCGAACATCTCAACAACGATTTTTCGAAAGCTAAGATTTCACAGAGACAAACAATTATCCCAATTAAAAAAAATACCGCTCAGATTGCCACTTTTTAGAAATGATATAAATTTGTTAAGGAGTGTACTAACTCAATTTGAGACATTTGTTCGTAAAAATGTTTATGAGAATGACTGGATTCTATTCCTGGGTTCAGAGGGTGCTTTCTTTTCGAATTTATTTACAGATGAATTCCACGGTCAATTTTCAACGCAGTGTGTTAATTTGGGGCGAAGAGAGATTTTGAAGGAATTATTCCCTTTTGATCCTGAATTCGTGATTGCAATTCTACTTCTCGAAGAATTTTCAATTAATGAATTCATGCTATATTTAAATTCATTTCATCAGATATCTAAAGAAGAATTGATAAGTGTATTAAACTCAAGATCTATATTCAATGAAGCAAAACCGCACATGCCCGTGAACCCACTCTACGTAAACGTAGAAAATTGCAACTTAAAAACAGGTGGGCGACTGATTGCTATAGATATCGGATACAAAGCGACTTTTGCAACGTGTTTGAGCCGACTTTTGGACAGTCATGTTCTTGCTCTTCAATTACTAGGCTTCAAACAAATTCAAAGAAAATCAAACTTAGTAGTGAAATCTTTGCAAGAACTGCGTGTTCCCAAGTACGGTAGAGCCTTCAGCACTAAGTTTCTTGAAAGCCTTCTTGGAGCAGGACCTAGGAGCGAATTCAGTAACGATTCCAAGGTTATGGAAATTCAAAGAAAGATTTTAAATACCTATGAAAAAAGACATTTTAAAGTTTCTAAATTGATTAGTTTTTCTCGTCTTCCTTCAAAAAAGATTCGTGCAACATTATATGAAGAGAGAATTGACGATTTCAGAATGGAGAAGACACCACATGAACATACTCGTCCTTCATAGTGCATACAAAAGTAATTCTCCCTCCGGCGAAAACCAGGTAGTCGATAATGAAATTAGAGCTTTGACAAATAGAGGACACCTTGTCATATCACCTAGACTAACTGCATCAACACCAAGTATTTCATGGCTGAAGATTTTTTTGAAAAATATTTGTTTACGAAGAATTTTGCCACGAGGGATCTACACTTATGCGTCAAAACGTTTTCTCATTCGGAATAACATCCAATTGGTGCACAGTCACAATATTTTTCCTCTGATAGATCTAAGCATTTTTGATGCAGCAAGGAGCCTGGATATACCAATGGTTTTTTCCATTCATAATTATAGATTTCTTTGTATCAATGGTCTTTTTTTCCGCGACAATCAAATATGTACTTTGTGCGTAAATTCAAACAAATTCGGCCGTAGATATAGGTGTTACAAAGGTTCAAGAATACTTTCAGCTCTAGCCTCGAAATCTCAGGTTGAATATTTAAAGTATTTGAAAATCGCTTCAAAAATCTTTGTTCTGAATAATGTAGCCAAATCATTCTTGATTGAAAACGGAGTTGATTCGAGGAAAATAATTCACAAAAGAAATTTTTTGCAAGATAGACGTATTGGACCAAAAAAAAAGCACCATCCGGCAAAAATAGCAATTTGGGTGGGTAGGATTGACGCATCGAAAGGACTCAGACAATTACTGAAAGCTTGGAATGAATCCAATCTTCCCAAAAATGGATTTGTCTTAAATGTAGCCGGCGATGGTCCTTTGAAAGAAGAGTTGGAGATCGCAGAAAAATTCAACGAGTCGATTAATTTTCTCGGTAGAAAGACCTTTGAAGAGTTGGATGAACTTTATGCGAGTGCGGATTTCCTTCTCATAAGTTCACGATGGTTTGAGGGATTCCCAACGGTGATTGTAGAAAGTGCCATGCATGATTTGCCAGTCATTGCACCAAAAATGGGATCATTTATGGATTTGACATTTGAATCATGGGTCACGCTTGTCGATGATACTCATGCAAATTGGATAAAGGCACTTAACGAACAAGTTTCTAAAAAGCCATATGAAAAAGCTCGAATGTGGTACCTGGCTAACTGCACAGAAGATAAAGTCATGTCTGATCTGATCTATCATTACGAAGATTCAATTTTCTCGAATTCGAACTCTAATATACCAAAGCGCAAAGATTAAATTTAGCAAAGTAATTGCAAATTGACAAGTGACTAATTGATTCAAGCTTGATTCATTTCGAAAAGCCACAAGATAAAAAAATGAAACAAAGGGAAATGCGCTTGCAAAATATACTATGACTGGTTTTGACGCTCTCTGCCTGATTATTACTGCCTTTTCAACAAAAATTAAGGCTAATAGCGTTGCTACAATAAAAATAAATGAAATATATTTATCTGGGAGATAAAGAAATTTCATAGGAACAGAGTAAGAACCAACCAAAGTAAATAACGCGACCATTATATAAACCAGTATTTCTCTCCTTCTCTTACTTTGTTTCTGATTTGTAGTGAGCCCTACTTTTTTTATCTCAATAATTGACTCCGACCACAAAAATAACCGTATAGAGGTGAGCGGCGCAACTATCAAAACTAAAGTTCGAAGACTTTGCAATTCTAAACTTGAGAAATAAATTGTGATCAATATCGTCATTAGCTGGTACAGGGCGAGTTCAAGTAAACTACTAAAAGTATAAATGGGTTCACTTCTCAACTTAAATTCCTGAGTCTCATTTGTATTTTCAACAGCAAAAAATTTCATATATAGTATTGATATCAGATTTGGGAAGGCAATAAAAATCAAAATAAAAACAACGGCATCATTGGTCGCTACCAATGCGATTAAGAATATAGTTGACGCGAAAACAATTGCATCTGCAAAAAACACTTTTTTTGGGGATGTTGGTATTTTTTTATACCTATAAAAATCCTGTAATATCGATATGGAAAGGCTCGCAGAAATCAAATAAATGTTCGCTGTGCTCAAGGAGAGTGAATATTTGTTTGCTATGTAAAAAGTGGCGAAGAAGTAAATATAAATTAGAATAACTTTAGGAAAATTTACCCTCATTGATTTTTTACTAAAGTTCGCGGGTTCGAAAAATGCAGATCTAAGAAAAGTTTGAGCAATAAAAAAAGTCTGACTTGCGATGAACCAAATTCTAAAGTTATCTTTTTCTAAACAAATGAGAGCAATTAACGAGAGTAAAAGATTATTTGCAGTAACTAGCACTTGACTGGAGTAGATCGGACGATTCACAAAAATGTCTCCAATTGCTATTCGTGAAATTGAATACTACGATGATAGTGTGATTCTACCTACATTCCGATTAAGACTGCTGATGATAGGTGTTGGTTTATCTCTAGCAACCGGCAGATGGGGCGCTTGGGTAGGACTGCCTAGTATCGGTATTTTTGTGATTGACCTTCTTATCTTGTTTAGTTTTTTTTTGATTGTGGTCCGAGATGGAATTAAGTTAGATTTTTTGTCCGTAGCTCTTGGCATTTTTTTAATTTCTCAATTGGTTCGAAATCATGAGTATCCCCTGATCATTCGTTTGAGAGATTTACTTCCATTTATTTATCTCGAGATGTTTCTCCTAATACGGGAGCATGTTTCAAGGATTCAAATCGCCTATATATATAAAATTCTCAGAGTATCCACTCTATTCAGTTTAGTGTGGAATCTTGCAGTTGGAGTAGGATTGTTGGCAGCTATTCCCTCAAATTCCATTGCTGGAGTTGATATTTTTTCTCAACGGCCTGACCAGTCCGGATTCGTGGCATGCATTGGTGTCATAGTTTGGTCGCTTTCTTTAACGAATTCCCCATTTGAGCGATTGATGAATTTTTGGATACTACCCTTGAATTTACTCAGTTTACTTCTTCAACCAGGTCGAGCTGGCCTATTGGCGCTCTTGGTTTCATTACCCTTACTCGCTATTCGTTTAAAGAATTCTCCAAAACTAAGCAAAAAAGGTTTAGTCCTTTTAATTTTCACTTCAATACTAGTGATACCCTTTGCAGCAGGGCTTCAGGCCGTTTTACCTGGGGATAGTGCGATAAAGAAATTTGGAATTCTAGATCAGAATGGCGCGGCACAGTTACTAGGAAATTCCACAGCATATGGACGAAAAATGGGGCAAACAACATTGATTCGATGGACGATTCAAGAAGGCAAAATCATTCAAGGTGCGGGTCCCGGTTTTGAGATGTTGAGTCAATCAGGTGCTATTCGATGGCTTTCTGGGAATGCGAATGTTAGATATCCCCACAATTGGTGGGTATCCCTTTTCAGTCGTTATGGCATAATCGGCTTAGCTCTTTGGATCGTGTGCGTAATAGCTTCGGTAATTGGTCTGCGGCGAGAGCCTGCTGGATCTCAATTCTTAACTTTTGTCGTATCAATAATGGCCGCTAGTACATTTGGGGTTATCATGGAAGCCCCCTTTGGAGTTATACCTTTTGCTTTCTTTACCGCAAGATTAGTCAAATAAGGCCAACAAATCTAAGATAGGCGTTGCCTAACCTTCACTGCTAAAGCTGTTGTCGTCCATCAAAGAATTTTCGTGATAATATTGCTTGAGATCCTCAGCCGAACTCGCTCTTGCAAAAGTTGTTAGATTTGCGTGTATAGACAGAGTAACAAATCTAATTACTTAATTTGATAACCGTTCTTTTGCTGCAGTGGAATCACATGCAACCACTCTCATTCCATAAGCAAGCTACTCTAAAATTTAAGCACCTCTTGACTCGCGATATGAAGTAAATAATAGTACTTTACAATGCCTCATTTTATTAGCAATGTATAGTTATTATTCCATTGATTCACTTCAACATTTTTAAGCTGAAATTTACCTATATAACCTATAATTTTTCTTAATTGTGTAACCGTCCCAAACATTTTTAGTTTGATATCAGTTATACCGAAGTCATCTTTCACCGATCTAAATACATCAAGTGCAAAAATGGGGTTTTTCTCGCACTGAAAGCGCCGCACCAAATCACATTCTCCCACTTTTCAGCAATGCTTGATGATGCATTAGTTTGCGCTAGTTCCACACAAGTATGAGGAATCAGAACGCTTGATTTTCTAGTCGAATATTTCTTCTACTTTGATAATTTCTGAGTCGCTAAATCGCCCGTAATTATGGCCTCTGCATTTTCGCGCGATTCCTGAACCACCACGTCAAATCTGAGAATCAAACGCATTACTAAGAATCTCACGAACTCCTGTGTTACGTTTGACTGTGCATTTTTTTACTTACTTACTGAGAATTTTAAAATGGCGGCTAGGCCAAATATCTGTGGGCTTCTGGATTTATATAAAAAAGTGGCAATTGTATTTTAAAAAATATTTTGGAATTCTACTTAATCTTCGACGAAATTAAATCGGAGTCAACGGAGAAATAAATATTAAAACTGATTCGAAATATTTCGAAATTTCCTTTATGATATGAAACTTAATTCCTGTCTAGGACCCAGATTCATCATTAATGATGTACGAACTAATGACTACAGTCTTATTCATCATGGTTCAACTTAAACACATCCCTACATAATAAAGTTAGAAAAAACCAATTTCCTACAAGATATCTTTTCCACAATCTTTTAGGTTCTTGAAATAACCTAAATAACCATTCTAATGATAAATATTGTAAAAACTTCGGGGCTTCTTTCTTAACTCCCGAAAGAAAATCAAATGCCGCGCCGACGCAATAATAATCAACATCACTTGTTTCCCGTTTAAGTAAATCAGCAACATAGAATTGTTTTGGATTACCTAATCCAATCCAAACTTTTTTTATTTTATGATTTTTTATATACGCGAGCCATTCCAAATGATCTTTCTTCCAATCAACATTTCTTGGAGGGATAATAAAATTTATTTGTTTGGAGGATATTTTTTCTTGATTTGATAGAATTAATTTAGTTAGTCCCATTTGTACTCCAGCTGTGCCTCCAAGAAATAAATGATCTTCAACTCTGAAATTAGAACCTGACAAAATGTAGCGCATGTAATCACTACCCCGAATTTGTATTTGCTGTCCGTTTTTTAATTTCAAGTATATTTTAAGGGGTTTGCTGTCACAGAAAATTGTCGAATTTTGAATTATCTTTTTTAATGATGCATCTTTACTGGCTCCCACAAACACATCTGCTGCGCAGAAGCTTTTAATTCTCTTCAAATCTAAATTCTTAGCCGCATCGTGTATAGGTAAATTCAGAACCTCATAATCCAAGAATCTATTTGCAAGTCGCTTTTTAGAAATGGCACTCACATGCAATTATCTCATGGATTTGCCGACGATTATAACGGTCTTGAGTTGATATTTTTTTCTTTTTAGTTCTCTATTCAGCGTTGGCAGTTGAACACAGATGGGGGTGGGTGCCGAGTAAGTTGATCCAGGACCTCATGGCGGCGTGCCCTGGCATCGTGGAATTAGTGGAAGTTGGAGAACCGTCTATTCTTGCCAACGCCATCAGGGATTTGAGCCAAAATCCAAAGAAAAGAAAAGGTTTAGCCTCCAAAGGTCTCGAATTTGCTCAAAAAAATCTAGGTGCAGAAATCGGAAGAGAGAAGTACATGGATTGGGTTACCAGTCTCATACAATCTAAGCGTGGATAAGTCCGTTACATTGCAGAAATTAAGGTCGCATAAAGTTACGATCAGTGCGACGCTAATTGTCGTGGATGCTTTGGCTCTCCTGTCAGCTGCCATTATCGTTTATAACTTTCGATTTCGTTCCCCTTTCTTTGAATTCGAGGGGCAACCTTCTATTGCAGCTTTTGATTACAAAATTATTATTGGTGTCGTCGTTCTCGGATGGTTGGTAACTTTTTGCGTGAGTGGTATCTATAGTTTGAAACACGACAATCTATTCATTTTAAATTTACAAAGCCTCATCAAATGGACAATATTGTATTTCTTTTCTGTAGGTTTTCTCTCGTTTGTTACACGTGCGTCTTTCTCTCGAACGGTATTCATTACTCTTCTTCTTTTAGGGCTTATTAATTTAATATTGGTTCGTACGCTTCTGTACGTTTTATTCTTGAGACCTTTAATCAAGCGTAAGAAATTTTCTACACGTTTAATGATTGTCGGTCACACAATGCGCGAAGCTCAACAATATAGTGATTGGATTATTAAGAATCGCTTGTTGGGTTACGCAGTCGTTTCAAGAATAGAGTGTCCGGCAATTAGCAGTACCTGGCTTGATGAATTCGACAGGATTCTAAAGTTCACTCCCATTGATGAAATCTTGCTTTTACCTGGAATGGAAGGTGATAAGAATTTCTCCAGATTTATTCATTACTGTGAGGACCTGGGAATAAAGACCAATTGGATCCCCTTGGATTCTGGAAATCTTGGGTATTGGTTAATTCCCCAGCCACAAGAAGGAATTCCATTCCTTGCATTCTCTCAATTGAAGATTTCAGTTGCAGAGAGGATGCTGAAGAGAATATTTGATGTGGTGTTTGCTGTTTTAGCTCTTGTACTTCTAAGTCCGGTGTACTTCGTGATTTCAGTACTCATTCTAATCACGAGTGGAAGGCCTGTTTTTTTCTCTCAAAAGAGAGTTGGGCTTAATGGCAAAGTTTTCAATTTCTATAAGTTTCGCTCAATGGTCAAAAATGCTGATCAATTGATTTCATCAGCGGCCAATATTCATACGAAAGATCATGTGATTTTTAAGGATAAAAAGGATCCACGGGTAACCCCCACTGGACGATTTTTGCGAAAGTATTCCCTTGATGAGCTCCCCCAGTTCTTTAATGTATTGATAAATGACATGTCGGTGGTTGGGCCGAGGCCTGCGCTTGTGCACGAAGTGAAGAAGTACGACTCTATGTATGAGCGTCGACTAAACGTCAAACCGGGAGTGACAGGTCCTTGGCAGATTAGTGGCCGATCAGATCTTGATCTGCAGACGAGCGTGGCTCTTGATTTAAACTACATGGTCAATTGGAGTTTTACTCGGGATTTGTGGATCATTATTGCAACTATCGGAGCGATATTTAAGGGACGCGGTGCTTACTAGCAGAAATCTTTTATTTTGATTATTTCTGGGCGCACCAGAGGTTGAGTGATTGAAGTCAAGCTACCTTTTCCACCTTTAAACTGAGCAACGATGACTTCACTCGTATCCGGCGCGAGATCAATATCTTCGATGAAGATTGGCCGGCCACGTTCGAAACCATGGCGTGCGTTGCCAACCGAGCCTGATCCAAGGGATCCTCCGATCAGTTCAGATTTGTAGGGTCCATAAATAAAGACCTTGAATCGGTGTTGCCCTGTGACTAGTTCTTTGGGTTTTCCTTTATCCGCTCTTGTTAACACATAGGGAGGTAGGTCTTGGGCGTTTACCACTCTGTTCTGAAGGTAAACCGTCACTTGGGTAGTTGGGTTTGGCAAGCAGGTAAGAGTTTCTATATCTACCTCTCGGTCTAAATAGTAATCAAGCTTGCTGGCATCAGTATTTTGAATAACTACTCGATACTCGTTATTTACCTCCTCTCTCAAGGAGCCGGCTAACCTTGTTCGTTCGTTCTCCAGCTGTATCTCTTTGTTGGTTACAAAGAGTAAAAATCGATTATCCTCTATAGATTTTGAGAGAGCATCAGGCATCTTTCTAATGTTGAATTTGCCTGCCAAGAGTTGGTCGAAGGTTGACTTCATTATCGTTACGAGAAATTCCTTACGAGCCATATTGTCACTTTCATACCGTTTATAAGCAGTTTTCAAGGTCTCCTCTACAACATTTTCGGAGGTTATTTGAAATCCATCCGGCAAAGTAACGGTTCCGACAGCGTTCAAAAAGTAACTAAGGGCGATTGGGTCAGTGGCGATAAAGCCATCTAACTCTTCACTTGTTTGCAGGCGCCAAAGTTCTAGATAATTAAGTGCTCCGTAAGGAAGGTGGGGCGAAAGGTTGGCGTTCTGCCAGATTCCGGGATTGTTTCCATAGAGTTCGAAGTATTCATCGGAGTGCTTAACTGGAAGTGTCGCTAAGTGCTGAAGGCCAACGTTTGAGGATGCTCTTACAACTGTAAATTTCCCCCGATTGATTTCGATGATGGCGTAAGCGCCGAGAATTCCACCTGTTCCGCGGGCTTCAGCTGAGTTTTGAAACGAGATCATGTACCGCTTCGGACGATCAAATCCCGCTAGCTCTGGGAAGTGCTTAACCGAAAAAAGAATTTCGGGTTTTATATCAAAGATTTCAAGGCCAGCGATTTGCGAGAATTGCTTTATGACTGGTATCGATAAGTAGCGAAAAAGGTCATCAGTATCGCGGTGTAGAGCATCGCCAACTTCAATAAGTTGCTCGCGACTTAACTTATTATCGGAAAGGTTCTTATAGGTGCTCCAAAGTTGTGCCAGATTAAACCCAATTGCGATTACGGAAGCTACCAAAGTAAGCGTCATACCGAGAAGGATTGGCTTTAGTCGCAAAGTTAACTCGAAATCACGTTAATTGAGTCTGTGAAGTAAGAGGCAAGAAAAGAGTCCGGAAGTGAGCGAGATTTGCTACGCCTAGGTGAAGTGATAATTACAACTGGACCTCTATTTGAGTAGAAATCAATCAGCCTTTTCCAGCTTCGACTTAAGAAATATTTCTCTGGTTTATCTAGTTCACGACAGTGTCTTAAAACTTCACCCACATTTAACTTTGGTGGTGGGCTGTGCATTGCCAAGGTGTAATCAAAGTTGATTGGTTTTAGATATTGCTCTAGAAGGTCTATGTCGTGCGGTGCCCTGCAATCTCCATCAATAATCACTGCTCCGATAGCCTTCGCTTCAAAGACAGCATGAGCGATGGTTTGAGGCATATCTGTAGTGCCTCGCGGTATGAATGCAATTACTGGATATCTATTCTTAAGGCCCTGCCACTCATATATTGTCCTAAGAACAGTGCTTGAGACTTTGGCAAGCTCTCTTTCAAACTGCGTTTCCTCCATTCCATCTGGATCACTCGGACGTAATTCAG
>Ga0194116_10001308_pt1 | contig 36033 bp, 33 predicted proteins | sample TA2MahsurfametaG_4_FD_148617 | JGI IMG/M metagenome (GOLD analysis project Ga0194116, IMG submission 148617) | Freshwater microbial communities from Lake Tanganyika, Tanzania - TA2015008 Mahale S9 surface | ecosystem: Environmental > Aquatic > Freshwater > Lake | place: Tanzania: Lake... | reverse complement strand
CCTGAGATACTTCAATAGTGGCGCGGGAAACATTGGGGCGGTACTGACCGACGCCGTATAGGTCTTGGTGGCGAAACCCCCCAAACTCACGTCGTATCGGGAGAGTACCATCTGCCCTGATATATGCAAACTCGATCCGGCTGCGGGGGAATTCGGGGTCGACGAGAGAAGTGGCGCAGTCGGTGAGCCGGAGGCAAGGATGGCGGCGTCGACGGAGACCGCGACCGGTCCCGAGGGGGCGACGATCCTCGCTGTACCGGAGGCAACTAGACCCAGTCCCCCGCCTTGCAAGGACGTGCCCACTACTATATCCCTGCGATTCAGCGGCGAACCGGCCACGACGGTTAAACCCTTAGAGAAAGTATTCGTGCAATTCGGGGTGCCGGCCGGGCAGCCCCCCACGTAGGTGGTGTAATCTGAGTAAAGCACTCCCGAAGAGGGGTAGAGATAGGTTCCCAGCAAGGTCCAATTCTCCACAAGGACGCCCGCGGGCGACGGGGAGCCGCTGCTGTATATGTTTATGTGGTTCGGGTCGCCCGTAGCCGTCACCAGTATGGCCGCTACCGCCGGCATGCCTCGTGAAGCACCGTAGGCGTCCACCAGGGTCTTTCCGTGGCGCAGACACAATGCCGTCACCTCGCCGGCCAGCAGGATGGGGGATTCGTCAAGACAGGCCACTTTTCCTAGCGTGGATACGGCGCTATCCACTCCTCCGGGGCTCATGGGGACTTTGTAAACGTTTCGTATGTCCAGTACCCCATTGGACTCCGCCGTTCCCAACGCGTGGGTACACTTCAGTTGGCAGACCTGGGGGGAGCCCGGGGAAGAGTTTTTCTCCGAGGCGACTATGCTGCCCTGCGCGAACTTGGATTCGTCGGTTAGCGTTATCTCTTCGTAGGAGTATATTATCCCCTTGTACTGTGTGGTATCAAAACCTGTAGAGGAGACGTCCAGAGACGTGCCGGAGTAAAGCGAGGGAGAGGCTTGCCCGAGTATACTGTAGGTCTCTCTCCGGCCCAGTATAACCTCACCTGCTCTGCCGAAGGCGCTGACCTCCACCAAGGTCGAATCCGGTGAGGGAGGTCTTACGAGGACGCCCGACGAGTAGTCGGATGCGCTGTACCCCCACACCGGCCCGCAATCCGACGGCCAGACCGAGCCGGCCTCTACGGTAACCGGGTTGTCCGCCTCCAGGTAACAGAGTCTGCTAGACTCCTCCGACAAAACCTGGTAGTATATGCTCAACGGGTTGTGCTCCAGGGTCGCGGACATTTTTGACAGCCCCACATCGACGGCTAGCCGCGACTGGTTGACCTCCAGTCTGCTTAATTCGCTGGTTCCCGCGACGAGAGATATCTGTATAGCTACCATTCCGATGGTGGCTGCCACTATGGAAACTAGCACAGTAGTTAGCAACGTGGAGCCCCTATTATGACATTCCCCCGCACCTTTGAGACTTCTGCGCATAGGTTTTATCGTCGCAAAACGGCGGGCTTGGGCACGCATCCCGGCAGAATGAAATGGCGAAAAAGCCGAGGCTACTCCTTGGTGGAGCTCGGCGTCTCTATACTGGTGTTCTCCCTGATAGCCGGTATAGTGACCGTTGCCGTCGGCAGGTCCCAGATGACCTTGGCGAACAACAAATTCGCCCGACTACTGGAAGGGAGACTGAGCGGCCTGGTCGAACAAGTCGGTAGCAACGACTATGTCTCCCTGGTGCACGGAACTTTCGAAAAACCCAAGGATCCTGGTTGTCCCGAGGACATCAAGGGGTCCTGCGTGATGCTGGGAACCAGGGACTTCTACGTAGACTGGACCGTAACCCCCGCATGTTTGTTTGACTGCCTCGATTCCGGGGACCTATTGGCGAGCAGCGTAGTGAACTTCAACGAAATATCCCAGCAGATACCCTACGCTCTGTTGATTACCGCAAGTGTCGAACTGCCGGACGAGAGCCCGGTCTCGTACTCCAAGATGTTCATAAATCCCGCGATCGGAGCAGACGGGTACGGCCTGGTCCGCGTCAGCTTTGCTAACACTAACTACAGTGGACCCGTTTACCTGGTGGCTTCCGACCGGCAGGTTCTCTCCGGCAGCACCGCCAGAAACGGGGTGGCGCTGTTGAGCGGACTGGTGGATACTTGTACGGTAACTTCCCCGTGTGCCCTGGCTCTGAGTTCTTCGGGTTCGACCCGCAGGGGCGATCTCACCCTGGACTACGCCACGGCAGTCGGCGTGCGCGGAAACATCGTGCTCACAATGGACGGGGTGAGCGAAGTGGGGGCGACCATAGTGGGGGTGTCGCCGGTCCGCGCCTCCCTGCTGGCCGTCAACGCCGACGGTCGAAGAGGTTATGCCGCGGACATCAACAGCATATGCCAGGGATTGCGCATACCCACGGAAAAATCCGCGCACGTCGTAGCCGTAGGCTGCAACTCCCTGCAAGAAAGTCACATAACATGGGAAACCTACTTTCCGACCGGCAATCCGTTGGTGGAGATCGCCATACCCGTCAACATGCCCCTGAGCGTCGTCTCCGTGACCGCCGAGGATCCGTGCATCATACCGGAAGGACAACTGGTGTACGAACAAAATTCCTGGGTAGCGGCTGAAACTTGCGGCAACTACTCGTGGGGGGACCCGAACCTACTCAAGTACTCTAAAACCGGTGAGGCCGTGGACGTGGGATCGGCGACATTTTACCGCAACGAGACCTCGCTGACGGCGATTGAACTCATCTGGGACGGTTCGGTGTCCGAGAGCAGGGCGTCGGGGGCGGCACTGAGTCAGCTTTGGGGTTCCCCGGAAACGCGTTGCTCGAACTGCGACAGGATAGTGATGCCGGTTCTCGTGGGGCCGCGGCTAGGTAAATACAGGACGCTGAGCAGGATAGTCGAACCGGGGGAAAGCTTTTTTCTCGATCTCGACTTCACCAACAGCGACAACCCGTCCGTCGAGTTCCAGGTGAAAGTGACCCACGTGCCTTACGGTCTACACTACCTGCAGGATCCGGACTGCGAGATAGACTGCGAAGGAGAGGAAGTCAACTACGGGGACATGGTGGTAACCGAGGGCGGGGAACTATCCACGGTCCCCTTCGAGTTCATCGCAGATGACTACTTCGAGTCCGACTATCTCGGGTTGGAAATTAGCAACGCCTACGACACCCAGGAAATCAAACTAAACTTGATCGCCTCCGGGGACGACAACGCCCCCCTGGAGATGTACACCTCCCCCCTGGTGGTCGAGCAGGGCGGGTCCTACAGTGCGGAGGTGTTGTTGGTGGGCGTTTACGGGGAAGGAGTAACAGGGGCGGGCGACCTGATAACTCTGGACGACGACGGCGCATACATCACCCTCTCCTCCGTCGAAGAGATAGGGGAAGGATGGTACACCGTGACCGGTTCGGCACTCAACGTGGCGGCGGGGAACTACGCGTACACTCTCAGCGTCGGATACGTACAGGCGGAAGGTATTGCTCTCGTAAAACAGAAAGCAGGAAGCATTTCCGGCCAGGACCTGACCTTGACGCAGAACGGCACCGTAACAATGAGCCTTGCCGCCGAGGACTTGTCTGGCGCGCCCATGCAGGGAGCCAACTTGTGGGTGGACGTGCGCACACCTGAGTTACTCTCGGTCATAGGAGTATACCCGACAGTCCGGGGCTGCAGCACAGGGGAAAGCGGCAGTTGTACCGTCCAACTGTCGGCTGAAAGTTCAGTAAAGACCGGAACCTACATAGTGCGGGTGTTCTCCGAGGATCTCACGGCCCAAAACTCTCTGGAAGTCACGGGTGTACTTTCGTACATAGAGTATCCTTCGGTGGTCAACCGTAAGGGATCGGTGACGGGTGTGCGGGTGCGGGCCCTGGACGCCCGGGGGGAACCGCTATCCGGTGTAACTCTGAGCCTCGCCTCCCCGGTACCCGGGGTGACTTTTAGTGCCACCGAATCAGACGATCTGGGGTACGCCGACGTGTCCATACAGACCACCGTCAACACCCCGAGCGGTATAAATACCCTGTCTCTGGTCTACGGATCAGGTGGTGCGTCCCTGGTGTTCGTGGCCAACAACGTACCCGCCACCATATCGGCAAACCGGGTGGTACTGGAACAAGGATCGTCCGCGATCACCACCGTCTACGTGTACGATGCCCTCGGGGCGCCTGTAGTGGGTGCGACGGTGGACACGTACCTGTCGGAACTGTCCGCGTCGGGACGGTCCGTAACCGACGCTACGGGGGCGGCACGGATACTCGTAGCCGCCGGGGCTACCGCCAAGACGGGGGTTCGCTACATGGAAGTTACCACCACGGACGGGGTAAGCGCAAAAATTCGCGTCCAAGTCATACTCGGAGTGAACGGCATAGCGGCGGCGGGCGAGATCAAACCCGGTGTCACCGCACCCCTCACCTGGACCCTGTATTCCGGGTCGGGGTCCGTGATGTCCGGGGTCCCGTACTCCGTGACCAGACATGCGGAATATCTGGTGCTGGAGAGTATGTCCGGGGTCACGGATGCCGACGGTCGGATCGTGATGAACGTGGGGACGACCGGAAAAACGGTGAAAGGTTTCCATGACGTGGTATTCGAGATAGCCGGAAAGTCTTTTACCTCGAAAGTGGCGGTGAACTAGTATGGTGCGGACTCACGGAATCTCACGCAAGGGTTACTCTCTGGTGGAACTTGCGGTGGTCTTGACGGTCGGCACGGTGCTGCTGGCCGGCATGGTGTCCTGGCTGGTAAGCCTTGGATCGGTGGCCGAGGCCGGATTGCGGGAGATGGGCAACAACGAGGTTGTACTAGCCGAAGGTCAACTCAGCGACGACATCGTGAACATGGCGCCCTGCGGCGGTACGGCGGAGAACCGGTCGAAAGTGCGGGAAGTTTCGTCCGTACTACTGTCAGTTGACTCCGTGATCGAGGGGGAGGTCCGGAGGGTCTCCTGGCGTTACAACCCTACCCTGAACACATTGGAGCGCGCGATAGTGAACCTGGACGACCAGTGTGCCACCGTGGGTGACGAGGAATGGGTGATATGGGTCAGAGACGTGGGGAATGCGACTTTCACGGCGATCCGCAGAGAGGGTACGGATAAAACCACGGGAGGAGTTTGCGTGAACGCCTATGTTTCCCGCTGCATCCTCTCAGGCGTAACGGCGGAGATACTTCTGCTGGAAGACGTGGGTGGTTCCATCACCCATCACGCTGTACGTTGACAGCCGACCGGCCCCGGGTCTACTCCACCCTAACTCCCGAGATCGCCCTGGCGATTACGAGCTGCTGGATCTCGGAGGTTCCTTCGAATATGCTGTAGATCTTCGCGTCTCGATGCCAGCGTTCCACCGGATACTCTCGGGTGTAGCCATAACCGCCGAGAATCTGGATGGCCTCCTCTGTGACCCTCACCGCCGTCTCGGCCGCGTAGTACTTGCTCATGGAACCTTCCCCGTTCTTGAACCCGCCATTTTTGGCGAGCCAGGAGGCGCGCCAGATAAGTAGACGGGCGGCGTCGATCTGCGTGGCCATGTTCGCCAGTTTGAATGCTATGGCCTGGTGTGCTACGATCGGTTTGCCGAAAGTCCTGCGCTCCTTGGCGTACTCCAGGGAGAACTCGTAGGCGGCGCGGGCGATGCCGAGGGCTTGCGCGGCCACGGCCGGCCGGGTGACCTCGAAGGTCCTCATGGCCGGCTGGGCCTCGCCCGATCGGCCGAGTTGGCGGGCGCGTTCAAGTTTCCCCTCAAGCCTCTCTTTGCCGCCGAGCAGGCAGCGGCCCGGTACGCGGACGTCGTCCAGCACCACCTCCGCGGTGTGACTGGCGCGGATACCGTGCTTCTTGTACTTTTGACCCTGACTCAGGCCCCTGGTTTTCGGGGGTACGATGAAACTGGCTTGGCCACGGCCCTTCAGCGTCGGGTCCACGGTGGCGACCACCACGTGCACGTTGGCGATGCCCCCGTTGGTGATCCACGCCTTGGTACCGTTCAAAACCCACTCGTCGTTCGCCTCGTCATATACGGCGCGGGTCCGCAGACTCGAAACGTCGCTACCGGCGTCGGGTTCGCTTACGCAGAACGCCCCGAGAAGCACGTCTTCGGCGGTACCGTAGCATTGCGGCACCCATTCCATCACCTGCTCGGGCGTGCCGTTACCGACAATTCCCGCCGCCGCCAAACCCGAGCCCATTATGGCCATACCGATACCCGCGTCGCCCCAGAACAACTCCTCCAAGGCGACAGGCAGGGTGAGTCCGCTCTCGTCGGTCAACCCGTTCATGGTGAAGTCCAAACCGTACAATCCGATCTTGGCGGCCTCGCGCACTATCGGCCAGGGGAACTCCTCACGCTCGTCCCACTCGTGGGCCGCGGGCCTGATAGTATTGGCGGCGAACTCGTGTACCCAGTCTCTTATCTGCTCCTGTTCCTCGCTCAAGGAGAGGGAGAACTTAGCCACAACTACGATCCTATTGTCCTAAAGCGAGTCGTTTTCTCTGCGCTCCCACGGCTTTCGTTCCGGTGGGGTCAGCACTTCTTGTCGAAGGTGCATGTTATCTTATCGGTGAGTTTCTTGACGAACCCTCCTTGGCCGTCGGTACCGCCGATAAGGAACCTGTCGATAAGTATGAACCCGCCCACCGCGATGCCGGCGAGCATGGCGTACTCCAACAAGGCCAGACCCCTGTGGGACGAGAACTTTATCCGTCGGTCCAGCGTGGAGCGGACCGCACCATAAACTTGCACATAGATACTTAACGCGGTTTTCCTAGTCGTATCACCCATGGTATGTACTAGTGTTCTGTCCGTCATATACTTCAAGTATCGGAACATTCCGGGGCGATTGTGGCTAAGAGCACGGCTTCCGGCATAGTGTATATGGTGAGGTCCCCAAAACTGCTTCTAGTGCTCGCCGCCGGCCTGTTTGCCGCCAACTGCGGTGGGGGCCAGACCACCCAGCCCGGAGAAAACGGGCCCCTTTACGTCTTCCAACGGGTGGACGACACCCCAAACGACTGGCCCGGACGAAACCAGGCTACAAGTTTCATAAAGAATTGCGTGTTCGCCGACCCCGTGAAGTTCGAAGAGCGCTTCCCTGACCTCCATACCAGCGTGTCCCGTCTCGACACCGGAACCAACTGTTCTCTGGCACAATTCGTGGCCGGAGGCGCGGTCGCCGACCTTGACGGTGACGGGAATCTGGACATAGTGGAAACCCACCCGACCCTCGAGAACATGACCATCTGGCTGGGGGACGGAAAAGGTGGATTCTCCAGAGACGAACGCGTACAGGATCTCGGCGACACCTCCGACTACGGCGGGGTGGGAGTCGGCGACCTCGACAACGACGGGGACGTCGACATGGTTGTGTCCTCGGTCTACGGGACATCCGCGAAATTTCTGGTAAACGACGGTCGGGGAATTTTCGCGGACAAAGCCGACGAGCGCGGCATAGCCATGCGGGACGGAAACCCCCACTACGGTACCGGTGTCACCCTGTTCGACTACAACGAAGACGGTTGGCTGGACGCCTATCTGGGCGAGTGGAGGCCTCTAGAATCGGCAAGTTTCAGCAGCAGTTCCCACGCCAGACTTTTTGAAAACCAGGGACACCGCGGACTAGCCGGGCATTTCGAGGACGTGACCGCGGCGGCCGGACTGAACATGACCCAGTGGGACGGGGCGGTTATGGTGTTCCAGGCCGGGATAATGAAAGACGGAGCCGACGACGACTTCGATCTGCTCATAGTGAGCGACTGGGGCACCAGCAAATTCTTCAAAAAAACCGGGCGCAACACCTACGAAATGATGCCACGACGCGGATCCGTAGCCCAGGACAACATGGCCATGGGCATAGCCGTGGGCGACCTGGACGGGAACGGCACCTTTGAAGTATTCACCACCGCCATCGGCCTGGGCCCGGCATGCCGTTGCGAGAATACCCCCGGCTGCTCGGCCTTCCAGTCCGTGGTCAGCGACTACAACCTGGCCTTCGCCTCCGGTAACCGCCTTTTCACCATGGAGAACGGGGTGGCCGTGGACATAACCGACGCCGCAGGGGTGCGGAACGGCGGATGGGGATGGGGTACGGTGATGGCCGACGTGGACAACGACGGTGACCTGGACCTGCTACAGACGGCGGGCGGCGAACCGCGGGACATAGACATGTTCACCGACGAGAACGGAGAACTCCTCGGACAGGATCCGCCAACCGACCAGGGTCGGGTGGGGGCCGCGATACGCGAATGCTTTGACGGTATAAGTTTCAGGCTCTGGCTGAACGACGGGAAAGGAGTTATGAGCGAGGTATCCGCCCCGGCCAACATCGTACCGAAAGGGGCGCCGCGGAGCCTCCTGGCGGCGGATTTCGACAACGACGGTGTGGACGAAATCGTGGTGTTCCGCAGCAAAGGAGACCCGTACCTGTACGACAACGTGCGGGAACAAACCCCCAAGGGCCTGACCGTACGGTTCGCCAACTACAACGACAGCGTGGGCGCGACCGTATCGATAGTCACAACGGAGGGCTCCGCGCCCATCGTCAGGGTGCTGGGCACCCAGAACAGCACCTACGCCAGCTACTACGGGCCGTACGTGATCGGTCTGGGCGGCGTAAAGAATGCCTTGCACAGCGTAACCGTCACGTTCCCGGGGGACCGCAAACCCGTAGTGTTCGAGAATGTCTCAAGCAGGGATCTGTTGGTACCATGAAAAAGTTCGCCTTAATGCTCATGGCGGGCATGATCGCCGGATGCGCGGGAACACCGGGCGGGGAAACGGAGGTCGTAGAAAACCGGGAAAAACTCTGCGTGGATACCGGCTACTGCCCGGGATCGTCATACACCGGCGAAGATCTGGTCAACAGGGTGATGTTTTCCGCGAACTACAGGGACAGCAACCTCGAAGGCATCGACCTGTCCGGCAAGAACCTGTTTATGACCGACTTCTCCAACTCCAACTTGCGGGACGCGGTGTTCACGAACTCCAACCTGTCCTGGGCGAACTTCACGGGGGCCGACATCACAGGGGCGGACTTCACTGGGTCGTTGCTGTCGTACGCGAACTTCGGCAACGCGACCTACGGCGGCACGAAGTTCGACCAGACAATCGGATCGTACACGGTGATCGGCGAGGGACTGATGAAGGATTCCTCATGGAGAGGAGCGGTGATCCTGGCGGACAGCGCGCCGGCCAGCGCCCCTGGCGAGGCGCTGGTGTGCGCACCCGGATGCGTCGTCCCGCCCAACGTTCTGCCCGACACCCTGGAACCGGTGCGTTTTGAAGACTACATCGAGCAGGACAAGGCCATAAACCAGCTCGTCTCCTGGCAGCGCCTGTCCCCTCCGGTGGTCAGCAGACTCTACGGATACAGCGGGAGAGCGATCATCGAAACCTTCGACGCCGGATATTCGCAGACAACCGCGATAACGGCGTCGCTCACCGTGGTCAGCGAACTTCTGCCCGAGGTGATAAACGACCAGACAATAATAAACTCAAGAGACTACGCACTATGGGCCAGCACCCTCGAAACCCCGGGCAGGCGCCAAGCCGTGTACAGGGACGCCCGCAAGGTCGCCGACCAGGTCGTCGCCGCGGCGAACAAGGACGGATACGCGGAAAGGTCAAAAGACTACAACCCCGCAGGGGAAGGCGACTGGGCGCGCACCCCTCCGGCGTTCAACCCGCCCACCGAGCCCGGATGGGGGAACCTGAGAACCTTCGACAAGGAAGCGGCGCTGTGCAAGGTGAACCCGCCGAAATACGACCCGGCGACGGAATCCTTCTACGTGTACGATCTCTCCAAAAAACTGTCGGAAGACCAGAAGGATGCGGCGAGATTCTGGGACGACTCCCGTGGCCGCACCTCCACCCCCGTAGGGCATTGGCACGTCTCGGGTATTTACCTGTTGGTAACCGACGCCCTGAAAAATTCCAAGTCCGTGGAGAGCGTCATGACGAACATGGCCTACATCGACATGGCCGTGGCGGACACCGTGATAAAAGTATGGGAAGGCAAATACCTCTACAAGACACCCAGACCATCGACCATTATACAGGAAACGGATCCGTCCTGGAGGCCGTACATCATAAACCCGCCCTTCCCGGCATGGCCTTCGGGGCATGCCGCCGTGAGCGCGACCGCATCCACAATGCTGCACACCGTCATCGGGGACTTGCCCTACACGGATCCCGGTTGGGGCAGCGACAGGAACAGCATACGAATGCTCAACATCAAACCCCGCAACTTCAAAAACGTACTAGATGCGGGACGGGAAGCCGGCATGTCCAGGGTGTGGGGAGGCATCCACGTGATGCCGGACTACCTGGAAGGCTTGGACCTGGCGGAGTGCATAACCGATAAATACTCCGGGCGCCTAATCGTATCCTGAGACGCGAATACCCCGACGAATGCCCGCGCGGGGGGCGGCGAGAACAATCGTACACGGAGAGGTGCCAGAGTGGCCGAATGGGGCGCCCTGCTAAGGCGTTGTCCGGGTAAACCGGACCGAGGGTTCAAATCCCTCCCTCTCCGCCACGCGCGTCACACGCGACCACTTGGCGGCGATCCGTGGCGTGTGCACAGTCAATGGCCTTGTTTAGTCGCAGCAAACCCTCCATGGCGTACATGACCGTGCCTCTGCTGGTACTCGTGGCATGCACAACCTCCGCGAACGAACCGGGACCGAGCGCGGGAGCATTTGCCGAGCGAAGGAGAGAAGCGTACATTGTCGGCGACATCGGACCGGGCGGCGGCATAGTGTTCTACGTCTCCCCGACGACTTTCACGTCCACGGGCTCCGACTGCGGCTCCAATTGCCGGCATCTGGAAGTGGCGCCCGCTCCGATCGGCGGCGACATCGCCCGAACGTGGGCCTCCGGAGAAAACTCGGAGACAGCGGTGCCCGGGGACGCCACCGCCACCGCTGTCGGTTCGGGGATGCCCAACACCAACGCCATCGTGGCCCAAACCGGAAACCGCGCCGAATCCTCCGCCGCGGTGTACGCCCACGAGTACGAGCACGGGGGAAAAACCGACTGGTATCTGCCTTCCGGGGACGAGTTACTTGAACTGTACCTGGTCCACGACAGGATAGGGGGTTTGAAGGAGGGCATATACTGGAGTTCGTCGGAGGCGGTGGGAATCTACGCGTGGCTCAGGATATTCGACAACGGACTGGTTTACGGCGTCTACAAATCCGAGGAGAGCCTGGTGCGTCCGGTGCGGGCTTTCTGACGTCAGGCGGGCGTAACATATCTCGTGGTCGGTTCCGTTCGCGGACCCGACGATAAGACGTAACTTCTGGCGGAGAGGGTGGGATTCGAACCCACGGACCCGTGAAGGTCACAGCATTTCCAGTGCTGCCGATTCGGCCACTCTCGCACCTCTCCGTAATTAATGGTTCTTGGCGCACCCCTACCGTCACGGAGACTTATTTAAGCGGGGATGCGTCGTGAGCCACTATCTACGATTCTATACGGTTACCCGGCCCAAAAATTACGCATTCAAGCAGCATCTCTGCCCTAAACGCGGCGACGGGTTCCGCGACCGACGAGGTCCCGGCGGAGCGCTAGAAGGATCTTACCGGCCGGATGTAGTGAGTGTAGTGGTTTTTGGGGTGGAGAAGCTGTGGATGGCCTTCGAAGAAAAATTGTGACCACGCGTAAACGGACTCCACTTCCGACGAACTCCAGTAGTCGGCTATGGAGAACCCCCCGATTAGTTCCTTTTGTTTGAACATCTCCAGGAACTCTTCCTTGGACGGCAGGTACCAGTCGTCCTTGCCGCCGTGGGAGTACGACTCGGCGTAGGCCGCCCCCGATTCGGCGGGATCCGTGCTACCTTGACGCATGATGTCCAGGGTGTTGGCGTACCCGGTTCCTATTGCGGTGCGGTCCGCGCCGTCCACGCCTTTCTCCAGCAAATCAGTTTTAGCCCAACCCCTCCTCACCTCGCTTTCGGTCGGCGCGGCCTCCAATGCGTTGCACTCGTCGAGCAACTCCGGTCCGCACGCAAAGGGGGTTTCTGATATATAGTAAACCACCCCGCCGCCGGGCCCCTTACCTCCGAGGGTGTACACCTTGGATTGATACGTGAACGACCGTACCGACGTGCTGGCCGGAGAGGTGACGGGCGGCATCGTGAGGTCCGGGGTCGGGGAACCGTCAGGGATGGTACCGGAGGACCCGCCGGAAGAGGACGAGCACGCGCCCAGGATAAACGCAAGGCACATAGCCGCGGCTGTCGACCTGTTTTTCATACCTACTATACCTGTTCCCCGAGAACCCAGACGGGCAACATGGCGCCTGCCGTACAATACTATGTCTAGAACTCCTCGCGCGGCACCATCGTATGTATGCTACCGGCGAACATGGGTCCCACCAAACTCGTAGCTTTGCCGGGCCGGGGCATCATACAGGTCAGGGACATCCCGGGACCGGCTAACGCGGCCACCATCATACTTCTCCACGGCCTGGCGGTCACCGCGGACTTGAACTGGTGCAAACACTACGAACTCCTCGCCACACGCTACCGGGTGGTATCCTACGACCACCACGGGCACGGATCCGGACTGAGGTTGAGAAAAAAGTTCTCCATCGCGGACGTCGCCGACGATGTGGTGCGCGTAGCAGACGCTTTAAAAATCGACAAGTTCACCCCCGTCGGATACTCTCTCGGAGGCGCCGTCGCCCAGACGGTGGCCCGCAGACACCCGGAACGGGTGCAGGGAATGGTCCTCGCCGCGACCAGCAACAAGTTCGTCAACTCCCGCTACAGTAGTAGACTATTCCTTGTCTTGAAAAACCTGGCCAGGCTGTCCACCTACGCGCCCAAGACGCTGTCCAGGGTTTTGGTGGAGAAATTCTACGGCGACAAACTGCCCGCCAACCTCGATCCGTGGGTTATTCCGCAACTGCTGGGACACGACTGGACCACGGTGGCGTGGGCGGGGGTGGAAGCCGGCCGTTACGACTCCTCCGCCTTCCTGCCCGGCTTATCCACCCGTTCGTCGGTACTGGTGACCGCCAAGGATACGGTGGTCCCGCTCGACGACCAGGAACGCCTGTTCTCCCTGCTCAAAGGGGACAAAAAAATGTTCCGTGTAGACGGCAACCACCTGTCGGTGTACACCACGCCCAACACCTTCGGGCCCGTGCTGCTGGACGCCTGCATACATGCGGCAGGGTGAGAACGCACCATGAACCCGACCCAGAACTTCACCATGCCGGTAAACCAGTACATGTCTTTTGAAGACATGCTCGTGTCCTCCATCGGTGACGGCCCCCTGCTGCAGAGCGTGGCGCAGACCGCCACGGCCAACCCCTGGACGATCCGCGGACGTCTAACCAAAGAGACCGAAGCCCTACTGAGACAAACGGGTCCCCGCGGGTTGGCGACGCTACTGGCCACGACCAGTGACGAGAACCTGATCGACGAATATCTGGAAGACCCGGAAAACTGGAGGTTCCTGGCCTGCAACCGTAACATCGCGGAGAAACAACTCGAAACCCTGATCGGCAAGGCTGCCGAACATTCCTGCACGAAAACCCTCACAACCCTCGTAGGGGCCCGCAAGGACTTTGGGTACCTGGTCAACCGCTACGGGATCCTGGGTGATCTCACCTGCGCCGCGGTATCCCACAACTACAGCGAACCCTACCAGGTTAGCGGACTGCACGACGGGAACCGGGCCCTGCTATACACCATCGCGCGGTACCTCGTCCTGGCGGACGGACGTGAGTTCGAACACTGCCACAAATACTTCTCCTCGCGCATGGCATACTACCAGTGGGTGGCGCTATCGAACTCCGCTATGCGGCTGGTACCGAAGTTCCCCGTGACCGCGGAAAGATACAAGAGTCTAGCATCCTCCGCGTCGCTCGAGTACATGCCCCCCAGGCACGAGAGACGGAGATCGGAGCTCTGCCCGTCGATCTGCGAGGAGTTCTCCGGCAAGATCGCGACGTGCGACGAGGAGGAACTCCACGCCTACCTACTCGGCCTGCAACCGTACCAGAAAAGGGAACTGCTGAAGGCCATCGACGAAGACCCCTACACCACGTATCCGGAGTCTTTCGCGGTGCTGGTCCTGGCGGCCATGGGGCGGCACGGCAGGGTGGTGGGCATGGATCCCTACGAATTCCTCCCGGAGAGAAAGAGCGACATCCCCGACCTGTGGAGCGAACCGACGCGGATGTGGGTAGCGAAACACTGCGCAAAATACCTGGAAAGTTACCACGAATATTTGAACTTCACCAAGCTTCTCCCCGAGTGGGGCGGCTCCCTGTACGACCTGCTGCGCGTGAGCAGGAACATCTGACCGTTATACCGCCAGTGCGTACTTGATGCCGTCGAGGTCCCGTACGGAGGCGACTATGTGTTGCGGCACCTTGGTCGAGGTGACTATGCACATGAGCGCGTTACCCCCGGCTATGCTGTTGACCGCCATGTTGTCTATGTTGATCCCGGCGTTACCGAGTACCGAGGTTACCTTTCCTATAGCCCCGGGCCTGTCGTCGTTCTTGACTATAAGCATGTTGTCCGCCGGCGGTATGTCCACCGTGTGCCCGTCGATGGACACCACCCTGGCTTGCCGGGTCTGACCGAAGAGGGTCGCGGAGAGCATGTGGTCGGCGGAAGCAACGGTCACAAGGTTGGTGTAGTCGCTGTGAACCACGTCGGTGGTGGAGTAGCTTTGAACCTTCAATCCCAGGTCGTCGGCCACGGCCATGCAGTTTACCACGCTGACCGGGATGTCGGACCAGACCGTCAGCGCCCCGGTTAGTGCGGCGCGGGTGGCCGGAGTGGAGTCGCGGCCGCCTATGTCCCCGGTCAGCGAAACCTTCAACAACCCGGGAACCTCCCTGAACAGGGAGGCGAACAACCCGCCCAGACGGCCGGCGAGGTGCACGAATGGTTTGGTTTGCTCGTCCATCTCGCCGGACTCCACGTTCACCGCGTAGGGTACCGATTCGCCGCTGAGCGCCAGACGGACCATCTCGGATACGGTGTTACCGGCCCTGGTCTGGGCCTCGGAGGTGCTGGCACCCAGATGCGGGGTCACCACAACGTTGGGCAGGTCGTAGAGAGGGGAGGAGACCATCGGTTCCTTCGCGAAAACGTCGAGGGCGGCGCCGGATAACCCGCCGGAGACGAGCGTACGATAGAGGTCGGCCTCGTTTACTATGCCGCCCCGTGAAACGTTGACTATGTACGCGGAAGGTTTCATCAACCCCAGGAGCCTTCCGTCCACCATGTTTAAAGTATCCTTGTTCTTGGGAAGATGCACCGTGACCGCGTCCGACTGGGAGAAAAGATCCTCCAGGGAAACCGCTGAGGCACCCAGGGCCTGCAGGGTGTCTGGGGAGACGTACGGATCGTACACCGCGATGTTCATGTCGAACGCCTTGGCCCTGCGGGCAACCAGGGATCCTATGCGGCCCATGCCCAGTATGCCTAGGGTCTTACCGGAGAGTTCCACCCCGACCCAGGCCGCCCTATCCCAGCGGGAACCCTTCAGGTCGGCGTGGGCCTGGGGGATGTTGCGTGCGAGGGATATCAGCAAACCCATGGTATGTTCGGCGGCCGAAACTATGTTCGACTCGGGGGCGTTGACCACCATTATCCCCGCGCGGGTGGCGTACTCCACGTCTATGTTGTCCACCCCCACCCCGGCGCGGGCGACGACCACGAGGTTCTTTGCCGACGACATGACCTCCTCGTCGACGATGGTCGCCGAGCGTACCACCATGGCGTGCGCGTCGCGCACCGCGTTCAGCAGTTCCCCGCGGTCCATCCCGGGCCGTACCTCCACGTCGAAGCCCGAGGATTCTAGAATCCGCAAACCGTCAGGGGATATGTCCTCGGTCACGAGGACTTTCTTCCCGGTCATCCCATCCTCCCGATAAGATAGTCCATACAGGTAACCAGTCGGGACACGTCGTCGGGTTCCACCGAGGGGAAAACCGATACGCGCAACTGGTTGCCGCCGATCTTCCTGTAGGGCTCCACGTCCAGTATGCCGTTGTCCCGCAGGATCCTGCTCAGGGCCGCGGCGTCCACGTCTTTGAAATTCAGGGCGACGACCACGGGGGACCTCAGGGCGCGGTTGGTCACGAAAGGTTTGACCGCATCGTGACTGTCGGCCCAGTCGTAGAGTATGCCCGACGAAAGACCGACCCTTTCCGTGCACCACCCCAAACCGCCGTTGGACAGCATCCATCGTATCTGCTCGTTTAGCAGGATCATGGTGGTCACCGACTGGGTGTTGTAGGTCTGGTTGACCCTGGAGTTGGTCAACGCCACCCCCAAATCCAGGGACGGGGGACACCAGCGTCCGGAGCCGCCGAGTTCGACTATACGAGAAACCGCTCTCGGGGAACACAACGCCACCCATGTTCCCCCGTCGGCGCCGAACCCCTTGTGGGGGGAGAAATAGTACACGTCCACGCTCCCGGTATCCCAGGGCATGCACCCGGCGGCCGAGGTTGCGTCCACCACCACGAGGGCGTCCGTGTCCCCGTCCGGTCTACCGATGTGTCCGCGGACCCCGGTGGAGGTTTCGTTGTGGGTGAAACAATACGCGTCGACGTCGCCGGCAACCGGCAGGGGGGCGTCTCCGGCGGGCGCGGAGAGCAGGAGCGGGGTATCCAGGTGCGGGGTGCGGGAAACTATGTCCGCGAACTTGGCGGAAAATTCCCCGAAAACCAGATGCTCGCTACGGTTGCGGATGAGGCCGAAGGAGGCGGCGTCCCAGAAGAAACTCGCGCCGCCGTTACCGAAGAGGACCTCCCAGCCGTCGGGCAGGGCGAACAGTGTCTTCAACCCCGACTTGATGGCGGCCATCAGGTTTTTGACGGGTTCCTGGCGGTGCGACGACCCGAGCAGGGTGACGGACAGGGAAACCAGGACGTCTATCTGCTCTCTGCGCACCTTGGAAGGCCCCGCGCCGAACCTTCCGTCGGAGGGAAGCATCCCGTAGGGTATGCTGATCTTGTTCCTGTTTTCCGTGTTCACCTGTACAGTGTCGTCTCACCCCGGGAAAAGTTGGGGGTGTCGGCCTTGTGGCGACGTATGACGCGCGGAAGTAGGCGGGCACAATAATACGCATGGCCGGTAAATTGAACTTCTACGAGAACGCACCCGAACCCGCCCGGCATCCCAGGGAAGTGGCCCTGGACGGGGAACCACCCCAGATCGTAAGAACTTTCGGGTTCGTCGACCTGATAGGATTCACCACCTATTGTGACGTGGCCGGTCCGGGCAACGCCCAGATCGCCCTGCGCAGCTTCCGGAAACTTATCCGGAGGATATGCTCCCAGAGGGGAGTGAGGGTTTCCCGTTGGTTGGGGGACGGCGCGATGCTGGTGGGTGTGGGACTAGGCGACGTGGTGGCATGCACCCTGGATATCGTCTCCCGGATACAAGATGGCCCGCTTGGTGTGCGCGGGGGGGTGTCAACCGGTCCGGCCTTGCTGCTGGACGGCGACGACTACACCGGACGGGCGGTGAACCTGGCCAGTCGGCTCTGCGATATCGCCGAAGCGGGCACCGTGTACATAGACGGGGACTCGAAAACGGGTATCCCGGTCTGGGCCCTGTACGAGATTTGCGACACCCTGGACGTCAAAGGACTGGGCTTGCGGGAGGACATCGGCAAGTTGACCCTCCTGGACCCCTCCGGGGTGGCCACCTGGGACCTCGGGGTCTAGTTGCACTTTGCTATAGCACCGCGGGCGCCTAAGGTTATACGTGGCATAGCAGAAAGGTCATTCAGGTAATGACTAAAAGACATGCAAACAGCAGGTCCCAGCCAACAGACCTGGAAGTAGCGCAACCCGTCCCCCACGACAAGTGGGCGTGCTCGTCGTGTGGTACCACGGATTACAACCTGTGGTACAAATCCGGGTTGATGAAGCAGTGTTATAACTGTCAAGGTTATAGCAACATGCTCATCAATTCGCGTCAAAAGGCGCGAAAAAAATCCGGGATTAAGCGAAAAGTGACATTTTCGCAAAACGAGTGGCAGAATTGGGTGAAGAAAAACCCGCGGCGGTGCAAATACTGTAAGATCACCGACAAAGAGTACTTCGCTTTGAAGTATCCGTCGGCCAACAACAAAGTGTTGGAGGCTTTGGGTATAGACCGCCGAAACGACGGCGACTATGACCTCAAAGAGATCGACTGGTGCTGTTACCCGTGTAACCGCACCAAGGCCAATAGTTTCACGGCCAGAGAGATGGAAGTCCATCTATCTGCGGGCCTAGAGGCTATCTGGAGGGAACGTCTAGAAAACGGCGTGACCGGGGTCAACTATAATGAGTTGATCTCCCAGATCAAGGGCGGAAACAAGAAGATTTCCGCCAAGAAGCGCAAACGCAAGCGCTAACTTGTTTAATGAAATGATAGGTCCACCAAACCGCCCTGCTCGTATAGAGGGTGGTGAGGTGGACCTGTCTGCTTACCCGGGCAGGTTTTATCCGGACAAGTTTTTTGCAATGTGGTAGAACGTGCGTATGTTGGCCCAGTTCCCGGCGCCGTGAAGGGCGTCGTCGCAGAAAGTCGAGAAAATCTCCCATGTGTGCACGGGCGTGTCCTCCTCGCGGAAATCGTCGTCGAGCACGGTCCCCAGCGCCCACTCTCCCCCCGGAAACCTGCCCAGTCCCGGCCACGAGCGCACGTTCAGCAACCACACGGAGTTGCTCTCGGCGGCATAGAAAGTACTCTGGGCTGCGGTGGTGATCGCGTAACCGTACATCTCCGGGTTGTCCCTGTGGCCCATGTGGATGTCCCGGGCGGTCAGGGCGACCAGCGTTCCGGGTTTGTCGCCAACGTCGTGTTCCCTGTATGCAGCCGAGTAGGTTTTCAGTGCCGGCATCAGGTCGGTGGTGACCATCCTGCGGTACTCCCCGTCCGGTAGGGCGTTGTTGTTGCCGTTCCAGATGAACTGGACTATGGCGCGCATACGTTCGATCTCCGGGCCACGGTGACTGTTCGCCAAGTTGGCCAACAGGTCGGTTTTCGCCAAGTACCCCTGGGAGAACCCCGAACCTGGACCAAGGGCCCGGGGAACGCACTTCTCGCAGAGGTCGGGTCCGGACAAAAGGTTTTCCAGGGTGATTTCCGCGTCGATCAGATGGACACCCGAACCGCAGAGGTATCCGTGCGACCGGAATACCGGGAGATGGCGCACCCCGTGAGGGTCGACCTTGACGGTGACCATGGCGTCGCGGACACGGGGGGCGTACTCGTATAGTTCGCGTACCCGGGAACGTACGCAGCCCGGCGAGATCGTAGGATCGTATACGGAGGCGTCGACGTCTTCCATGTCCGCACTACTGTAGGGCGGGCGCGGCAAAACACACGGGGGCGGAGGTGGGGGCAGGGATGTATGCGTGAAGACGGCGGCGGTGCACTATACTTGATGTATGGTCGAACCCCTCAATGTGCTATGCTTCGTGTAGTTAATGCCTAGCGCCGTAACCAGAGTAAACCAAGGCATAAAAGCCCCCGTTGTGAGGGTCGTGCTACCGAACGGTTCCCTGAAAGGGGACCTGGGTATCCGCGAGGCGTTGGCGTTGGCGAGAGAGTACGAAATGGATCTAGTGGAGGTCTCACCGGCCGCCAACCCTCCGGTGTGCAGGGTCATCAACTATTCCAAGTGGCAGTACGAGAAATCCAAGAGCGTTAAACATCACGGTTCCGCCCCGTTCAAGGACATAAAGTTCAAGGTGGGTATCGGCGCCAACGATTTCAAAGTAAAGTGCAAGCACATCGAGGAGATCATCGGCAAGAAGGGCCAGGTCAGGGTGAGTGCGATCATGCACGGACGGGAAGTCAACCATCCGGAACTGGCGGAGAAACTTATCCGTGATGTCATCGAGTTCGTTCAGGCGACCGCCAAAGTCGACGGCGAGGTAAAGAAGTCCCCCAAGCAGCATGTGGTCACCCTGGTTCCGCGCTGAAAAACAAACCGGGTGAACAACACCCGTAAAAAAATTTAAACCCCAAGGACCATCAGGTCCGAGGGGGTATATTTGGGGTGGACCGGTAGCCCTCGTGCGCGGTCGGCAGCGACAATTCGCTACTTCCACAGCAGGAGGACTACCGGTCTCTTATCGCGGCGCGCCGGTGAAAGGGGAGGGACCGGGCGACACGCGAGATTTTAGAGTATGTTGACGCGGATGCGTCGGTGTTATTAACCGTTGAGGCTATTAGGGGGTAGGCAAGCCCCGGGGTCGGGGGATTTTTGGGCGGCTAGGCCGGCCGCTTGGTGGGTGACCCCTGTGTGCGCCCCCGGGAAGTAACCGGTTTCATGCGGTCTTTGATCGGAAGACGTAACGCTTATTAAGTTGGTATTTGGTCAGGTAGCCGAGCGCAAGACCTATAACGGCACCGAGGTAGCGCATTTCCTTGGTCTCGAAGATATAATGGAAGCCGAACTCTACACCCCAGAAGATCGCGGTCGTGATCAGGCCCATGACGCCGTAGAGGGCAAATGCCTGGGTGTGATGGGCGGCGCTGCGCGCCCGGAAACGGAAGATGTAGCGTTTGTCGAAGATGAAGTTGACCACAAACCCGACGCCTGTCCCCGCGACGACCGAGACCGCAATGTTGAAGGGGCCGCTGTAGATGCGGGTAACAATATCCTGGGCGCCGATGTTTGCCGCGGTTGCGATTAGTGCAAAAACGACAATAAAGATAGTTTTTTTACCGGCGCCCATCGGGACCTAACCTGACGACGCCTTGACGCGAAGCGCTTCTACCTCTGTACCCCAAGAGGCTACGGCCGCGATAAGCGCATCTGTCTTAGAGCGCAGGTCCTCGATATACTCGATTCTTCCCGGGAGTTCCGTGGGGCCGTCCTCAAAGCCAGACGCAAGTCGCGCAAGGTGGACACCGGCGGGTTGCCGGGAGTCCACTATGCATGTGGCGCCGACGGACGAAAGTACGGTGTACTCGGGGAAGACGCCCATCGACCTAACTGTCCATCCGGCGCGCGGGACTGTCAGGCATCCAAAACGGGCCGATAGTCGAGGCAGCCGTCCCGTCCGCTCCTTATGTGAGCATCCCCCGAATACCCGCGAGCAGGACGACCCCCACGTTGACGAAACCCCCCTGCCGGTTCTGGGAGACGACCGAAACCGTCGGCAAACAACCGAAAAAAATCGGGGCAAACAACACAAAAGTGCGCTAACGGTTTAAAGTACTACTACAAGCAAAGGAGCCAACCGTGGTACGAACCCAAAATGGAGGCCACAAAACCGGCCTCCGGTCGGAGGCCCGAAGAATGGTAAAGAGCCTGCAAGTAAGGCCCGCCAACCTGGAGGAACTGTTCCAGGTCGCCAAAAGATACAACGACATGGAAGACAGCCTTGACTACACCCTAGACTACGGCAACTGGATCGGCGCACCCGTCGATATGTTGGACGTCGACGAGGTCAGAGATCTTCTAAACCAGATCGAGGAGTCCCTGCTCAAATACGAACAGGACCCGGATCTGCGCCGTGAAGCAATCAGCGAGGTGCGTCGGACGTTCGTCCCGCAAGACGGCGACGACAAAACGGTGGCAATAGCCCTGCTCGTTGACCCGATAAGCTTCGGTCGTCCACAAGGCCGGCTTTTGACGATGCTCACCCGGTCGATGGCGTGCACCACACGCATCGACCAGAGGGTCATATTCGACGGCCCTTACTGGCTCGTTCGTTGGATCAACCAGCAGACCAAGCCGGCAGGCATCGAAGTTGTCAGCGTCCACGATTCGGTCGCTGATCGCGAAATCCTGTCAGCCGCCACAGAACTTTGGGAGCCGCTGCGTCCGCAGTCGCCCTTCAAGGCAGCCGCTACGGCCATAGAGACCGCGAAAAAACTCTTATAACGAGAGTGTTCAGGTCCGATACGGAACGCCCCGAGAGGGGCGTTTTCGTCTTTTCCGGTCCTATCCGAACCCCGTGGCCGTAAAAGCGACAAAGACCCGCCCCCCTTGTATTGCGGGGGCGAGTCTTCGCGTATACACCTCTACTTTGAGGCGTGGATTACGGGGTCGCCGTAATCCACTTGCAGGTCGCCGATCGGATGGATGTGGTTGAATCCGTTTTTGTCAACGGATACCACTACACCAACCAGTCGATTCCCGTGTTTGCCCCCTGTCAGGACCGTGCCGCCGGAAGCCCCGGGCAACAGGTTACAGGGAACCAGCACGGTCGGCCCGACGCTGCGGAAATTGCGCACAGTTACGCCATCAAACGATGGACGGCAACGGTGAATTTCCGATGGAAGATCCTTAGGGTATTGGATACCCCAAACCTCTAGCGGTCCGGTGACCGTGGTGCCGACCTCGAAAGCCGGTACACCTTCAAGGTTTGAGGAAAGGGTCACGACTGCGATGTCGATCCCCCCGCTGAGGCTCTTGCGAAGCCCGGCTTTCCAGGTTCGATGTGCGCGATAGTGGATGGATTGCGCCACCACTTCTTGCGACCCGAACACCTTCACCTCGACCTTCTTGATTTTGCCCCCCAGGCAGTGAGCCGCCGTTACGACGTTGCGACGGTCCGCTAGCAGCGTACCCGTGCACACCGACGTGGGGTAGAACATCCCTTGGCGGGTCACCTCCAGCAACAAGGCCGGATGGGGTCCCTGGGGGTTCTTTGCGAGGGTTGACTCGCACGCCCACTGGTGGCAGTCACCTGCGCCGACGGCTTGACCGTCGAGCCTCAGTGTGCCCAGTCGCGGGTCCGCCCATGGAACGTCCAGGACGTATGCGACCGCGGGTGTCTCTGAAATTGATGTCAGATCCGCCCGTAATCCCAAAGGGACTATCGACGGCTGAATCATAATTACCAGAGACACTGACGCTATTGCGTTGAAAATCATTAAACCTTTTCTCAGGTTCATGAGTGTATCCTTTTCTGCCGCTTTCGCGGCAATGTGAATAGTATACCCCACCGTTGAGGGCCTACGGGGGGCGGGCAACCCCCGCTATGGGGTAGTTACCCGGCCCCGGGCGAGAGGTCGACGGTCCGGTGCGTGTTGCCGGATACGTTCGCTCTGCTTTTGCGTACGCCGCCGCCTCAGTGTCCCGCGAACACGGTTGAGTACTTCCCGGGATAAGGGCTGCTTTTCACCGCGTCGCCGGATCCGGCGACAACCAGTATACGGACTATTTGTGCCTAAAGTACGCGTGAAGGCGGCTTGTCACCAATGCCAGCCGGGGAACTGGTCCAGGCGTCTGCTGTAGGTGTGCGGAAGTTTGTTCTTGCGGTTGGCTGAGCGTTGCCTGTCCGCCCACATGCCGAGAAGTTTCTCGTCGCCCGACGCGTCGGGTTGCGGTAGGCGGGTGTGCTCCTGGTAGAACTTCTTTACGTCGGCGAAACTTTTCTCCCACTGCTCGGCTTTGGCGTCGCGTACGGCGGCTGGTATGTTGAGGATCAGGGATATACGCATATCTGTACAGGTGCCGCGGTGGCGAATCCCGGCAAGCAGCAAGACGGCCGTGGATTCACCCGGTGAACTGTGCCCAGCGAAAAAGGGGGGCGTGGCGGGTTTCACGGATAGCGCGGCGGAACCATCCGGAACCACGCCACCTCGGGCATCACCTATATATGTGCCGTATCCGGGAAGGCGGCGACAGTACCTGTACATGAAGTTCCTACGCTGCTGGCCCCTCGCGCTGCTGCTGCTAACCGGCTGCGCGGACATCCTGTCTACCGGCGAATCGCCTGAACGGGAAGTCGGACAGTTCGACCCGGGACTCAACGGTCTTCCGGAAGCCGAAACTATGAAACAGTTGTGCGGGGGCAGCGTCGTCGACTCCCTCTACGCATTATCCGACACCCAGGCCGCAATATCCTACTCGTGGCAGAAATTCCAGGTCCACGCCAGCGGGGCCACCGAGGGCGGCGTGACACCGGAGGAGAGGGAATCTTCCAGGCTGCGGCGTGAAACCATATACCTGAACGTGCTGGAATACAAGGAGGCCATGGCCTACTTCAGGGAGGTTGCCGCGGAGGTGTACGGACCGGACAGCGCGGAATGCGAACAGAGAGTCCTCCTGGTGGCGGAGACCATCTACCAGAACTACGAGAACACCATATACGTGCTAGAAAGACAGGCTGACAGTATCCTGGAGAGCCTGTAAGGGCGTGCGCCCGTCTACGATCTAGATGTCGTACAGATCGTTGTTCAGCATGCTCTGCACTCTCCTGACCAGGGCCTCATCATGCTCGGATGGGTGATCGCCGTCTTTCTTGCCGGATTTGCCGGAAAGTTTCCCGCGTAAAAACAGGTACACCGGCACACACGCCAGGGCTGCGGCAAGGAGAATCAGTAGGACGGTCGCGGTTTTCGATAATTTCATGAAACATATTGTGACCAGGGCGGCGCGGGGCACACTGTCCCAAGGTCCCGCCTACCAGGGGGCGGGTATGGCGGGGTTACGGTGCATGGCCAGCCCCCTATCGAACCCCATGGTGAACATCTTCCCTGGTTGCGGTCTGGCCGAGGATCCCGCTTTACGGCTGGTCGCGAAGTTGCGGACCCGGTCGGCGAGAAACACTACCTCGGAGTCGGTAAAAGACCTGCCCGCACGCGATGACATCATCGCCCGCACCTTGTGAAACAGGTGACTCCTGTAGTCCTCGGGGCCGTAGTCCTCGTTGAATTCGCCGAGATACGACCACATGTTCGGGTGGCCGGTGAACCTGCCATTGGCCCTCATCGACGCCATCGCGGGGTAGAATGCCTTGACCGCCTCTTCGCAGAAAGTGCCCCAAGCCCTGTTCTCGCTCTCCGGGTCGTCGGCGGCGAGAACCTGGGTCAGCAGGAGGAACTCCCCTCCCTCCAACACGTAGGGCTCGAACTTGTTGCGCGCGCTCTTCCAGGCGGCGTGCTCCTGCGGGGTGAACTTCCCCTCCGGCGCGGGCGCGGGCAGGCTGGTCGCGGGGTTGCGCATCCTGTCAAGCACTGTCTGGGAAACCAGCCCCATCAAACTCGCTTCACAATCCGCCAACACCACGCTCTCCGCCTTGTTCCTGTCCAGCCATTTTTTCCGCTGCGCCGACAGAACACTGACCGGTACGTACTCCCCTGAGGCCGACAGTGAACCTCCTTCCCGGGTGCCGTTCCGTTTAGCCGTCGAGGCGTTGTCGTGCCGGAAACTTACGTCGAGCACCATGACGTTGACATGCTCGCCGAAAAAGTTCCTGCACTTACTGGGCAGCCCGTCCACCGAGGAGTAGTAGGTCGGCTCCGGCCCGTGCCTGCTTATGGTGGGGAAGAAACCCGGCGGACCGGAACATCCCGACGAAACCAGGATGTTCGTATACGCGTCAGAGTTCCTCCACTCCATGCGATGCCTACGACCCGTCGGGGTTTCGAGCACCGGAACGTACCTGGGCGGCTTGGACGCGTCCTTTGGGTAAATCGAGAAACGTTTGCGGTCTTTCGAGAGACAATCGAGAACATCCTCCTTCAAAAAATCCTTTATGGTCATCTCTGACATCCTGTGGAGCACCGCGGGGACGTTGGCGTGCGGGCCGACAGCCTCCGCCATGGCCGGATACGGATCGAACACGATTTTCCTGTACTCGGCAACTATGTCGGATACCTGCTGATTGCCGTCCTTCAGGTGCTCGAGTATGCGTGCGACGGCGGTCAGGGTCGGCGCGCAGACCGTCCTAGGATCGGTGTAAAGAACGCCGTTGAGTTTTGAGGTGTAGGTCACGTACACCAGTTCGTTTTCCACGATGTACTCTGCGGTCGGGGGAGTGCCGCCGAGGGCGTGGGCCGCCTGGGAAGGTGTACAAACCAGGTCGACGTGCGCGATCGTGGCGTCGCCCGGGTCGCTATCGTGACGCAAGCCCGTACCCCCGCAGGCGGTCATGATCGTGTTGAATTCCGCGAGCATACCATCCCCGGCCAGTTTGAAAACTAGTTCGGTTCCGGGTTCGCCGGCGGTACCTTCCTTGGAAGTGGCGCTTATAAGCATCGGGTAGGGAGAAACGGGGTTGCCGGGACTTTTGCGGGTCCCGGGTTTGCCGGCGCCCCACGCATCGGCCAAGCGGGTCAGGGCGGGGGGAAACTCCAAAACCTTGGGTAGTTCCGGGGCGAAATCGACGCCAGACTGGTCCTCTAGTTCGGTTACGCTCATCCGGAACCCGTTTCCCGGGCAGCCGGATAGTTCTTTAGACCCCCGAGGCGGTGCGGCGGCACAAGCGGGCAGGCAGCATAGTTCCGGTTGTCCACGCCGTACACTGTACCAGATGCCGGACTAAAAACACAGCATCACTAACGTCGGATGTCGTTCCCGGGGAACTTTTCCCCAAGATACCTCCCGACCGGCAAGTTCGCTCTAAAACGCCCTCACCGGCCAGGAACCCGCGAGGTTGAACTTCATGGCTCGGGACTGGTAACCGGTCACAAAACTAGTGTTCCAACTGGTATTACCGTCGGCTTCCGTGGAACTCCAATAGTTGACGGTCATCGCTGCGGATAAGAGGGTACTTTGCTCGTAGATCTCGTAGAGGGTGTCCTTCGAGGGAAGGAACCAATCGCTCACGCCCCCGAACTCGTAGGCGGCGGCGTAGGCCGCCGCGGATTTCGTCGGATCGGTGTTGCCCTGGGCCAGTATGTCCGCGGTGTTCTGCCAACCGGTCCCGATCGCCGAACCGTTCGCGCCATTCTTCATGTTCTCAGACATATAGGCCTCCTCCGACCAGGGCAAGAGCTGTACCGCCTGGGCTGGGGCGGCCTCCAGATAGGTGCACAGGGCGTCCATGTCCTGTCCGCACAAGAACGGCTCGGACGCCACATAGAAAATCGTCCCCCCCGCCGGGCCGCGGTCACCGACTTTGTACTCCTTGTCGCCGAGACACCCGGACAACACGATTCCTGTCAACAGGATTACGACCAGTTTACGCACGCCTAAAAGGTCCTCATGGGGCGTACGTAGGCGATGGCTGACTTCGCGTACACGTACTGGTGGCCCTGCTGGGTGTGCTGCTGCCAAGACTTTGAGGAGTTTCGCTCCGAGGAAGTCCACGTCAACTCGCCTGTGAATCCGCCCACGATTTCCCGGTAGTATATCATGGCCTGAACCTCGTCCCTGGATGGAAGGAACCAGTCGCTCACGCCCCCGAACTCGTAGGCGGCGGCGTAGGCCGCCGCGGATTTGGTCGGATCGGTGTTGCCCTGGGCCAGTATGTCCGCGGTGTTCTGCCAACCGGTCCCGATCGCCGAACCGGCGGCGCCGGCCACTTCCTGGTCCGTGAACGCGCTCTCCGCCCACGGCAACTGGGTCTCCGCGGAGTACGGCGACACCTCCAGATAGTTGCACCTGGACTCCCCGTTCGGGCCGCAAGGAAAAGGTACTCCCGAGGCCACCACGATCACGCCGCCCCCCGGACCCTTGTCCCCGATAATATACTCGGTGTACATGATCTCGTCTCCGGCCGCGGTGGTCGTCGTCGGCAGCGGATCGGCAGGCGAAGAACAAGCGGATAAAGTCAGAGCCAACACGACCAGTTTACGCACCAGGCATACTGTCGGCAAACGTCCGCCATTGACAAGGAACAGGACGCGGCGGCGAGATGCGCCAAGAACCCCAAAAACACCGAAACTCCCGACCCAGAGACCTTTCGGATCCTGGAATCGGGAGTCATGCGTTTATTCGTTGGTGCGGAAGGGGGGACTTGAACCCCCACAAGATTATCTTACCAGCTCCTAAGGCTGGCGCGTCTGCCGTTTCGCCACTTCCGCCGGTAGGAACCAGTTATGAACGTACATCGACCATAGGTGCGTTACCCCGGGTTCAAAGATACTGTACGCCGGACTTCTTTTTACGCAGGAACGATACTTTGAATACGATTACCAGGACTACGATCAACGCAACGAACAAAGCAGTACCCGCCCCCAAATACCCCAACCCCAGGAAACCCGCGGACATCAAAACCAAGGAACTTACGACCTCGTAGGCAAACAAATAGAACGGTATCCGCTCGCCGCAACACCTGGTTTTACCCCTCAAAAAAATCCAGGCGAATACCGGGACGTTCTCGTAGGCTTTCAACTGCCTGCCGCAGACGCACACCGATCTGCCACCCAAACCCAGACCCCGTGGGATCCTGTAGATCACCACCCCCAGAAACGAGGAGAGCAGCCCGCCGAGCACAAACCCTACTGTGGCCAGATACCACGGCGGGGAGGCGGTGAAACCCTCCCAGACGTCCCCAAGCGAGATACCGGCGATCACCGCCCCTCCTCACCTCGGGGCGCGGCAGTAATCCTCGATAGCAGGCACAAAACAAGCCCGAGGGCACCAATGGCCAGGTTGAGCCATATGGAACCAATGTGCATGGTCTCCCGTAGAGCCAACGCGAACACGGCGGCGATAGCTGTCACCCCGCCCGCAAGGTGCACCAACCTGTCCCGGAAGTTTCTTTCACGAAGCGTCGTTTTATTGTCCCCGGAGGCCATGATACCTACTTGTTCGCCGGGGCGGCGCGGTGTCCTACATCCGTGCTCGACGCGGTTAGCGGCCGCCATAGTATGCCGCGAGCGACTAAAGGTGCACAGTCGTATAATATGACCAAAAACAACCTGCAATCTCTTAAACCGGCGGGCGACGTGCGCGTCGGCTCGTCCTATTTTTTGAACTCCACCAAGGATCCCATCGCCATAACCCTCTTAGCGGTACAGGATCCCTACTACCTGATTCAGGTCGTCGGGACCGGCCAGCAAATTTTGGTGAAACTGGAACACATCTACACCGACGGAGACCTCGTCTTAGACGCGGTATAAATGGCGGAAAGAAGACTCCTGACAATAGTTGGAGGCCTGTTGGCGGCGTCCGGATCGTTTGTCGGATGCGCGACCCTCGAGAAGGGGGCCGCGCCCGCAGATGACCGCGTCAAAACGACGACGCCCATTGACGACGTACTCTACGAGGAGTCCCCGCAAGTCTTCCCCGACGCCACGAGCGTAACGACCACCGTACCCTTCCTGGCGCCCGTTTTCGACAATGCCGACAACAACAGCAACGCCGCCTTCAACACCATGATGGCAGAGTCCGGGGGCGAGCGGTACGTTTGGCGTAAGAGCGAAGTTACGGTCGACGGAAGCGGGCTGGGGGGCGGGAGGAACCTCGAGATCCTCCAGGAGGCGGTGGGACGCATAAACAGCCTTGGCTACCCGAACGTCCCCAGACTAGTGCTTGTAAACGGATCCAGTGACGTCACCCTGCACTCCCTGGAGAAAAATAGGTGGCCGGAGGTGCTCGGTAACTTCACCGACAAGCCGGAGATAGACGGCCTGACCAGAACCTTGTGGGACGATGGCGGGGCGCTGATACGGGCGACGATCGTAGTGGACGCAACCAGCTCGCAGTGGCAGCGCAACAGGACGATAGTCCACGAACTGCTGCACTCTCTGGGTCTCGGGCACCACCGATGCCCGAGCGGGATACTCGAAGAGTCGGCCACCTACTCCCCGAACTGGACGCTAAACTCTTTCGACCTGCTGCTGATCCGTATGCAGTACGCATCCCCGCAGGACCTCACCGATCTGTCCAAGAACCCCCAACCGTGCGCGGAGGTGACCTGGCAGACCGTGACGGACCCCGAACGGGGTCTGGACCTGTGGTGCGCCACTTCCGGTGACGTGCGCGGATGTATCCCGGCCTCCGCGACAACCGAACCTTCTAGCGAAGTGCCCCCGGTGGCCTGGCTGCGGGGCAGGGCGCTTGTCTACTACGATCCCCGGCTGTACACCAGGTACACCTACGAAGATGCGAATATACTGTGCAAAAACACCCCTGTCGGCGAGTCCTACGAATGCTCGGTTTCCGTAAACGACGCTTTCGGGGAGGTGAGCCTGTGGCTGCGCGATGAGGTCGTATACGACTATAACCCCGAGACGTACATCAGGTTCAAATACAACGGGGCCAAGATCCTGTGCTTCAAGCCCTCTGGCGGGGTTAGATCCGGGTGCCAGTACACCGAGGGCAACAGTATAGATAGAGTGGACGTCTGGACCGACGGGGAGACGATATATGCCAACTCGCAGTAGGTCTTTTCGCGCCAAAAGTATGGTTGTAACATCCAGCAAGTACCAAAGGAGTACCTGAACACGATGAGTAACAAAAACCCTTTAACGGCATTAAAGACGGATATCGAAATAGCCGCATGGGTGGTCTCCAAGTACGGATACCTCACCCCATCCGTACAAAGCAGCCTGGAACGGTGGTTCGCGGACGTTAACCTGGATACGGTTTTCCCCGTAGTCGAAATGCCCCTCGATGGGAAGGAAAAGACCAGTCTCCTTTCCGTCGCGCTTGCCGATATGCTAAATTATATCGGTAACGTGAAGGACAAAAACCTCGATATCGAGGAGAGTTTCCAGCAACTCGCCCCCCTCCTGGATCCGTTGTGGCGGGAGATTGCCGGCATACTCGCGCCGGAGCGTAACCAGGCCTGGGAAAGCATAAGACCCAGAGACCCGGAGGAGTTGGAACAGCGCATCTCCTACATGGAGCAGATTCTCAACGAGAGTCGAGAGGAACTCTACCAAAGATCCAAAAATGACACGAAACTACGGGCCGCGATCTCGCGACTCGGGCTGACCCCCGAGGAACTCAAGCCCAGGTAGCAGCATTCGGCGGGACCCTACGTGGTCCCGCCCTTCTGCATTTTTGGGGGATATTGTACGATACTGAGGACTGTGAACATCGTCGAAATCAGACAGCAGCCCATGTTGGCGCTGGCCCTTAGGCGCTGTATGCGGCTACCCGGCTTACCTTATCTCTGCATAGCCGGTCCGGTAGGTTGCGCCCAGGAAGAGGCCGTGGAGTACCTGGCCTGGAAATACGGCGACAAAGGAAAACACCTGGCCGTGTACCGCGCCATACCGGAGGAATTGTCCTGGCACACCCCCGCCCAAGCGGTGGAGGCGGTTCGTGTTCTCTGGAACAAGGCGCGCCACGGCATTCTATACATCCGTAACCTGGAAAATATTTTCGCGGACGTCAACGCCATCCCCGTACTGGAGACCTTTCGAGTGCTGATAGCCTCCGATCCCAACGTGTCCCTGGTCGTCTCGGGTGACTTGCAGGCCGTGGTCAAACTCCACGCGACCAACCCCGACCTTTACAACTATTTTAGTCATGCCGTTGTAAAAGCGCTCACCCCGGCGCAGATGAGCGAACTTGTTATCACGTACCTGAAGGACGGTAAGATAACTTTCAGCGAAAGTTTCGCCACGCACCTGGAAACAGAACTCAGGAGAGCCCCGGGGATGGGCAACATGCGGAACTCCAGGGTCGCCAAAAAACTGGTCGCGGACCTCTCCGCAAAAGGCTCCGGGAGGTGCGTGGACATAAACGACCTGGACCTGTCCGTATTGAAGATCGACAAGAGCGCCGGGGAAGTTGATGCCTACGAACAGTTGGACAACCTGATAGGACTAGTGGACGTCAAAAAGACAGTGAAACTCTGGGCTAGCAACGCCTCGTTGCTGGAGAGGCGTGAACAACTGGGACTTAACGCCAGCGGGATGGGGCAGCACATGGTCTTCAAGGGTCCGGCCGGGACCGCCAAAACCACGGTGGCCCGCATAGTCAGCAGGATACTGGCGCAAAGCGGAACCCTGGCATCCGGGCACCTTGTGGAGGTGCAGAAAGGAGACATCATCAGCGACGTAAAGGACCAGACGGCCAGAAGAGTCATAGAACTGGTCAAAAGGTCCCTTGGCGGGGTGTTGTTCATAGACGAGGCCTATACCCTCACCAACGAGGATGGTCAACGCGACGCGGGCAAAGAGGCCATAGATACGCTGCTGAAGATGATGGAAGACTACCGCGACGAGTTCGTCCTGATAGCCGCGGGCTACCCCAGCGAAATGGAACAGTTTTTGAACTCCAACACCGGTCTACGCAGTCGTTTCGTGCGCATCATAGACTTTCCGTCCTACTCGAGCGAGGAGCTCTGTTTGATACTCAAGCACCTGGCGGGTGAACGAGGCTACGCCATCGATCCGGCGGTGTACACCGCGCTAGAACCCCGCCTGAAACTCGCTTCCAAGTACCCGGGGTTCGGCAACGGACGCCACGTCCGCAACCAGCTGGAGACGGCGATAATGCGCCAGGGCGACAGGGTGAACTCCTATAACACCGACGAGGAAATAGCCACCTTGACGGAGGCTGATTTCGTGGACGCCATTCATTCCAGCGGATCTACGACCCGATTACTGTAACGCGACCCATGTGACATAATCCGGGTCTATGGTACGATTTAGTGCATGAACGAACCCAACCCCTTAAAGAATGAAGTGGAACAAAGACGACTAGAGGACACCGTCCCGCCGGTGGTCGGTGGTGTGACGCGTGGCGACGAACGTAAAATGCGCAGGGACATGCGCCGACTGAACGCGTCTTCCGCTAAAGAAGCCAAGATTGCCGCCAAAAAAGCCGACAAGGAAGCCAAAATTGCCGCCAAAAAAGCCGACAAGGAAGCCAAAATTGCCGAGAAAGCCCTCAAGACGGCTGAGGAACTCCGCCCAGAAACCGTCGCGGCGACCGACGCGGGTCCGACGGCCGACGGTATCGTCGAAAAGTCTGGTTTCGACGTGGACTGCATGTACGACTTTTCCAACGAACCGGTCCCGCGCAGCAAAAAAGAACTAGTGGCCCTCGTGCTGAAACTAAACGACGTCAACACGGAACTGAGAAACCGTCTGCATGAGAACACCCTGGCCGATCCGGCGCAGGCGGCGGCCACCATCATGGCCGAGGCGGCTAGGTCCGCCGACCGCACCATCAGCGAAGCGCAAAAAAGACGGGACACCCTTATCGAGGAGACCGGCCGGATGCTGCAGATATCCTTGGAGGAGATACGCGAGGAGATGACATCCGCGCTGGAACGGGCGGCGGGTGCGGCGGTAGACGCAGTGAAGAACATGAGGATACGCTAGAACCAGGACCCGGGGACATTGGGTGACAGTCGAACCGTAAACTATACAGTACAACGCTATGCGGATCAAGGTATGCGCTCTGGCTGTCCTTATGGGCGCGACCGCGTGCGGTTCGAGCATGACCGTTTCCTACGCCCCCGACGGGACGGCGGAGGTGCTCGGCGGAGAGCCCCCGTACACCTTCCGCGCAAAAGAGGGTTCTACGGTCCAGGTGCACCCGGAAACCGGAACCATGGTACGGGTAGGAGAAAAATCGACCGAAGTCGTGCTGGGACTACGGCACACCTGCGCCATAGATGCGGAGGCCGCGTTGTGGTGCTGGGGGCATAACCGTTACGGTCAGACCGGGTCGAGCCCCGTCGCAATGCAGTTGAAACCGGTCAGGACAGGGACAGTCCCACGAAAGTACAAATCCGTGGGTCTCACCAACAACGGGACCTGCGCGGTTACCACGGGTAACGAACTCTATTGTTGGGGATACGTGAACACCTGGCATACCGTTGAACTAGAAGAAAGCCCCCCGGGGGAACGCCTGGTTTCCGGTCTGCCGGGTACCATAAAACAACTCGCCGGCGGCTTCGATCACATGTGCGCACTACTGGACGAAGGCGACGTGTATTGTTGGGGTAGCAATGTTTTCGCGACGGTTACCGGAATCCTGTCGGACGTCCGGGAGTACCCGAATCCCGTGCGGGTCGAAGGGGTGGCCGGCGCAAGGACCATCGCCGCCGGGCAATACCGGAACTGTGCGGCCGGAGAAGCACTCTACTGCTGGGGGTGGGACCTTTCCCTGGGTTCTTTCTACTCAAAAGTCACGACCCTGCAAGAAGCCAGGGCGGCCTCTGAGACGTGGAGCGACCTGGTGTACGCCGACCCGGAAGTGGCTACGGACGCCTTAAGAGACGCTCTCAGAGAGTACGCCACTTTGAGGGTGACGGCTCTGCCGGACGGGGCAGACGGTATCGTCATAGGGGGCCTTTTCACCTGCGTGTTCTCCAAGGGGAGGGCGTGGTGCAAGGGGGTAAACAGTTTCGAAACTTCACCGGCGGCGGTTTACTCCACCGAACTCTTGCAGGTCGGGAAACAATTCGAGTTCGAAAGGATAACCGGGGGCGGGGGTGTGCTCTGCTACGAGGGCGCCGCGACCCTCTGCGTAGGAGACCTTAAACACCTGGTCCCTGAGGAAACCTCTACGAACGGTACGACCCCCTACCGGTTTGGGGACGGAAAATGGAATGTCCTGAGAGTAAGTTCCTGGCTGATCGTCAAGAGTCGGGCATGCGGAATAGACGATAAAGGGGTCTTGTATTGCTGGGGATCCAACGAAGACACTGTGGCCGGAGACGGCGGAAAAGGGGTCAATTCCCTACCGGTTCGCGTGAATCTGTCTGACCCGATTGACTTGAACAACGAGAACTACAGCATAACCGTGACAGATGCGGCGGGACGTAGGGTCGTCGTTGAGTCCGATTAGATACAGGTCCGGTCAGACGCCGCCGAAGGATCCCAGGATCTTGCGGTCGATCACTGGGCTCGAACCTTTGCCGTTTACCGTGTATTCTGTCGAATAGTTGTCCACAGCGACGATTACGGTGGATCCGTCGAAGAAATTCAACTCTCTTTCTATCGTTATGCTGGAGATTGCGATTGTCGTCCGTGCGGAATGATTGGCGTGCATAGGTGTGTAGAAATACAAGTCAAAGGTACCTGTTTGTCCCGTTAAAGGTTTTGCGTGTTGGGGTGCGTAATAGCCGCACGCGCTATCATCCATGGAGGAACAGGGTTTCATTGACGAATGCGTGCTGCCCTGGTTTAGTATCAGAGTGATACCAGATACCTTCACTCCGGCGCTTTGACAAGAAACTCGGTTGGCCGCGGACCCGCATAGCACGTCTACCTTGTAGGATAGGGTGGTTTTCTTGCCGTTGGCCACGTAATTCTCGGGAACGATCAAGGAGACCCTGACGGTGACAGTGTACGGTCTGCCGGTGGCCGGATCGATTGCGTACTCCGGCCATTCATAGTAGGGGATACCGGTATCGTTGCTGTTGTCCGGGTCGGAACCGGAACCGGGGTCACTGCCGTCGTTGCGACCGCTGCTACTGCCGCCGCTGCTACTGCCGCCGTTGCGACCGCTGCTACTGCCGCCGTTGCGACCGCTGCTACTGCCGCCGTTGCGACCGGTGCTACTGCCACCGGTGCATTTGTTGTTAACTAGGTTGTAGTGGAGGGCCGGGTCAAAATCTTTCGAACGTATGGTCACCGGGGTGTCGTTAGACCGCAGACATACGGTTATGTCGGTTCCGCACGGCAAATCGTAGTGGAGGGCCAGATCGAAATCTTTCGAACGTATGGTCACCGGGGTGTCGTCGGACCGCAGACATACGGTTATGTCGGTTCCGCACGGCAGATTGTAGTGGAGGGCCGAGTTGAAATCTGTCGCAAGTATCGTCGTCCGGGTGTCGTTGGACCGCAGGCAGACATCCATACCGATGGGCCTGGTGCGGCACGGCAGATTGTAGTGGAGGGCCGAGTTGAAATCTTTCGAACGTATGGTCTCCGGGGTGTCGTCGGACCGCCGACATACGGTTGTGTAGCCTCCGCACGTACCGTCGGGGTTCAATCGGTAGTATTGGGCCAAGTTATAATCTTTCGAACGTATGGTCACCGGGGTGTCGTCGGACCGCCGACATACGGTTATGTGGCCTCCGCACGAACCGTCGGGGTTCGGTTGGTAGTGTAGGGCCGGGTTGTAATCTTTCTTAAATATGGTCTCCTTGGTGTCGTCGGACCGCCGACATACCTCCATGGTCTCGTCGACGTCGACGCACGAACCGTCGGGGTTCGGTGGGTAAAAGTCCGCGGACGTACTAGCGGACTCCAAAACGGTGACAAGGCTACGCGTGGATGTACGGCACACGTTTGCTGTTATTAACTCGCCTACGGTTACCGCCGAGATCCTGAGCCCGTCTCTGTTGAAATTTAAGTCCCTCGCGGATTGCACATTGGGTGTGGCGACTACGCACGTTTGGTAGTTTGCGCCCTTTTCGCGCTCTTCCAGCATACGTTGGACGCAATCTTG